>Ga0307512_10001767_pt1 | contig 29465 bp, 38 predicted proteins | sample 14_EM_MG_FD_200267 | JGI IMG/M metagenome (GOLD analysis project Ga0307512, IMG submission 200267) | Populus trichocarpa ectomycorrhiza microbial communities from riparian zone in the Pacific Northwest, United States - 14_EM | ecosystem: Host-associated > Plants > Roots > Unclassified | place... | reverse complement strand
AGAGACTTAAATAATGCATGCCATATTATGATGTAGCGAATCTTGTGACTGTAACAAAGATGAATATGATAAGACGAAATGCCTTGTGGTTATGTAAGAACCACTGCTGTGAGAATACGGCATCAAGATTGTCTCCCGCAGAGCTGCGCAGCGGTCTCGGCCGCTCTCGAAGTATCCCACAGAGCTGCGCAGCGGTCACAGCTTCTCTGGAAGTCTCCCGCAGATCTGCGCAGAGGTCTCAGGAGCTCCAAAATTTGACTATCCTAGATGGAGCATCCTGAATGCACCTCCATAACTGCAGGTGCTTTCAGGAGCACCTGAGAATGCTCTTGCAGAGTCTGAGAGCACTTAGCTTAGCTCCAGGGGGGTCTGGGAGCGTCTGGAAGTACTTGGAAGCACTGGTGAGGTCGCCCGGAGTGTCTGGGAGGATTGCGTGTGGCTTCCGGACCGAATTACATTTTGCTGATGTATTGACAGTCAAGAGGGAGATTTTGCTTTGTTCAAAATGAGTAAACGTACCAACCTTGACATAAAAGACGCAGCTTGCCTCCATATTGTCCATAACTTGCAACATCCAACATCCAACATCTCTCCCAATAACAGTCAACATGAAATACAAGGGTCAATGCTCCAAAAAAACACTTTTTGCCACTTCCGGCTGGCAGATACGGCAAATCGGCAAAGCGGTCAACCCAATGACGTCATCATGCGAGTGAAGGCAAGAGCGGCCTGGAAGCAGAGAGAGTCCGAGCACTTGGGGCATTGCGCAGCTTGAGATCCAAAAAGAAGCTTGCGGTGGAGAAACAACAAGAAACGCACTTCCTAAGCAATGAAGAGAAACAGAAATGCACTCAGCATTATGTTGAGAGAGAGACCGCTGGGGCAAGAAAGCGAGATGAAGACGCAGAGGCAGCGGTTCAGCAAGAGCAGGACGATGTGAAGTAGGCTCAAATCGCGGGATTGACGTACAGAGAGCCCGAAAAACCGTTTGAGCAGATGCTGGTTGCTATCGGAGACAGTCAGAGTGATCTTGCAAGTTCCGACGATGGGGAGGATGTGGAAGATGAGGATGATGAGGAGACCAAGCAGGGCAAGCTGAGCGAAGATGACGAACCCGGCTGGGAGATGGGCACAATCACCAAAAGTGTACAGTAGCGTATGGAGAGGTTTCGGCAGAAGCAGATGAACCTCGACGAATGGACTCAACCAGGATCGGAGCATGCAGCCGACTACTTCCGTGAACGAGATGATAAGTAGGTCATATTCGAATTGAAGGTTCCGGCACTCGTATAGCCGCAAACAAATGATGACACTCCGGCATCTCCACCGACAACATTTGGAGAGCAAATGGAGAATGTTGTCATTGTCCCCGGAATATCGCAAAGGCCGCAAGGGACTTCTCCACCACGAACTAGTCATATCAGGCTAGGTTCGATGAAGCTGCAGTCAAAATGGAGCATAGCTAGCGGTGAACCAGTCGCTGAGCCCGATTCGTCAATGTTGCTGAAAGCAAAGCCAGTTGAACCAGTCAGCTCAGTTGAACCAGTAAGCTTTTACCCGCATATAGCCTCCAGCTGATTAACATATAGGGATCGGATTCCGTCGAAGAGATGGTGACGGCGCCTGCGTCTGGGGAACAATAGATATGCAAACTTTAATTTTTGACCTCTGATCGCTGTGAAAAGCAAGTTGTTTACCAATTTCGCTAAGTGTCAGCTGTTTCTTGATTTCAGCAACCAAATTGTGAGACATGATAATTCGTCTGTGCATGTGCAAGGGTCGAAAGCACGGTGTGAAAGTTCTACAATCCAAATCGCACTGTAAGACAGCCAAAACGTGCAGTTTCTTTCTGCACGTCACTGTTAAGTGACAATAGACAAGCAATATTAGTGACCAAATGTGCTATGAAAATTTATGTGAGTGATGTCATACGTGTCATAGAATAAGCGCTCAGTGCGCATGACGAATTGATCTGAACGACAACCGTTATGCTAAATTCATCCATGTATCCAACTGCATAACTGTCCGCACAGACCTGGTGCACATGGTTGAGATATTGGAAATTGCTTGTGCGACATCATGGAAATCGAGGAGAAGGAGCTGTGTAAAGAATGGTGAGGAAGTCGAGCTATATCTACCCAAACCTAGTGAAATGATCCACATGCCGTCAAATGCTGCCCGAAAACGCGGGAATGTGATAGGGCCCCATCATTTCTCTCAGATAGCGTAGACAGCAGTTGATCAGAAATTGAGAGGTAACAAGACTCCTGGATGCAAACGATAATCGATACAAACGCAATACTGGAGGTCAGTAATGAGTATACGATTGGTTGCATACAAATATTGAGTGTACAAAGGCTGTTCCGATGTGATTAATGTGAGTGTCAACAGACTGTCACCGATTTTGAGTCTTACACATTCCGCAATCAATGGGCTGCATTGTCACATCCTGCCAAAGCGGATATAGAGGTCAGAGTTATTGCAAAAGATGTAAATTACACGCTTGTTGCCACATCCTAACAATGAGCGTCAACGGAGCGTCATCATTTTCTGGCATTGCCTCATGAAACATCCAGTAGGCTCCGCGGTTAAAGTACGTGATAATCGAACTATCAGCCGCCTTTCTATGGAACAATGGTGGAGGCAGCATTTCTACTATGTGTTAAAAATGAGCGTCAACAGAGCGTCAACAACTTTTGGCCTTGCATGGTAGAAAATGCATGAGCTGAGCAGCGACGTTACTCCATGATCGCGCTATCGGCCGCTTTTCTACGCAAAACCCTTTGCAACAACATCGCAACTATGTCCCAAAAATGAGCGTCAACGGAGCGCCAACGACTTTTGGCCTTGTATCATGTAATATGCTAGGGCTGTGCGGCAACATTGAGCCATAGTCAGATTATCGGCAGCCTTTCTAGGCAAAAATGGTTGCTACGACATCGCAACTACGTCCTAAAAATCAGCGTCAACGGAGTGTCAAAGACTTTTGCCCATGCATCTTAGAAAATCCGACGGCAGTGCGGCGACAATGACACATAGTTGAACCATCGGCTGTCTTTCTTGGCAAAAATGCTTCCGACGACATCGCCACTATGGCCAAAAAATGAGCGTCAATGATTTCAGGCCTTCCATCTTGGAAAATTATGGGGCTATGCGACCACAATGATCTACAATTGTAATATTAGCTGCCTTTCCAGGCAAATATGCTGACGACAAGAGCATAACCATGTCCCAAAATGAGCGGCAATGGAGCATCAATGATTTGTGCGCCCGCATCTTTGATAATCTAACCGGAATGGAATGTAGATAAACCACAATGAATCCATCGACAACCTTCATTGGCAAAAACGCAAGTGACGATATCGTGTCCGCCTCTTCCAATTCAGTGCCCGCGGTGTGTCAAGGCGCCGAACACCACACAGCAATAAACTGCATTATGCCGTTCCTAAATGGAGTGTGATGCGGTCAGTCGTAGCAATCTGTCGTTGTATTCAACTTCACAAATATGCATGCAATGTCTTACTGATCTGATTATTTTCCTGGTAGCTGTGGAGCCAATATTGAATAACCCGCAGTCGGCTTTACTGTATCGTTATTTTCTGCATTCTCCCAAGTCGTAATACCCAGTATCCTAATATCCACCGCCATGTCCGATACAAAGTCTTACAACACCTCATTGCTCGAGGTTATGATCTGTTCCAAAAATCGACGTGTCTCTATTCACAATTCGAGCGACATTACATTGCAAATCATCTTCGATGCTTGGTGGCCTTCAATGAATGACGGCTCGAAGCGGCCTATCGGTTGAAATAATTCTAGACATGGGCAGTCGTGGCGATTCTGTCTACACTGCGTAATTGAACTGACCGGCAGCCCTGGCATCATCTGTATCGTTTGTCATCGAGTTCTTCGCCATCCATCAGAACATGGGACCAGCTCAATTGGGAAATGCTTGGTGGCAAAAGCTCACATCGCAAAGTTAAATGAATTAACAGAGTCAGAGGTTAATGAATTAACTAGTTCAACAGTGGATGAAACAGCTTTGGCCATTCTGAAGAGGCAAGGAAGTCGAGGAATCACAATAGTAGGTTTGCAGAGGAAAATCTGATTTGATATTCAGATGAATCCATATTAATCGAAATGACAGACAAAACGTTCCAAACTGGCAGTTAAAGACTGTGAAACTTCCGAATTTCACCACGACACGTGGAATCGCTACCTCATGTTTGGATTTGTTTCGGCAAACATTCCAAGGAACGCTATACCCAAGCTTGAGCTATGACGGTCATATATGGCATTACGCGACGACCTAGTCCTACCGACCGCTACAACCCTTATGAACATTTGCCGGAGGAAATATGCACTGACTGTGGATGCAATTAAGAAGCAATTGCCATTACGAAATAAAGTTAGTTTAGCTTTGGACGGATGGACTTCAACAAACAAACTAGCCCTAGTGTCGGCCATTACTTACAATATGGATCGAAATTGCGCATTGGGTGAAGTTCAGCTCGCTTTCAATGAGGTTCATCGCCTGACCTGTTCCAGTTTCGAAAGCTCATCAAGGTAGATAGGTCAAGGGCCAACATACTGGAGCAAGCCTAGCTGCACATTTGAAGGACGTGCTGGATCGTTTTGAGCTTACCAACGGCCGTGTACTTGGTATTTCAACAGATACTGCTTCCTTAAACTACATGATGACACGCAAGCTGCAATCAACACTCGAGGCCTCTGGAATCGAGTGGCCAGCATTGAGGAACCACATACCTTGCATGGTGCACGTCATACAGCTGGCTATAGGTGCATTCATGAGCAGTTTCGGTGAGAAAGGCGGCACCAAGTCTTTGGAAGCCCATCAGCGCGATCAGCAATTTCGAGTGAATGAAAGCATGGACATTGGGAGGAGTCAGAGACTTCGAAATGAGGGCAACGCTAGAATCAACAAGGTGTCGGCCATGAATCCAGGTTTAGCAAAGATAATTGGGAAAGTACGTATTTCATGATATTTTGAATGTCCTGAAGCTGACCTTCATATAGCAGAGAATGTTTGCTGTAGTAGTTACGCTAACACCTGGACGCAGAAACGAGTTCATTGACTGTCAAAATGCTACAGTCCGCATTGCAGTACTTCCGATTATGAATGTGAAGATATGTTGGAACTCTACACTGGAGTTGCTAGAGGGTGCCTACCGATTACGGGAATTCACACGTGAGTGGCTTTAAAATCCTAAATACAGTGAATACCAGGCACCATTCAAAACTCAGGATGAGTGGACGATCGTCAAGTGTGTCATGGAAGTGTTGAGGGCATTTTGATATTGAACCCCTGGGATGTCGAAGAGTCATAGAGTCACATTGCATCACGTCATTACAATGTACAATGACATGTTCGATCACATGGATGGCATAATGCGAGGTGTGACTAAGAAGCAGACTCAAGTAACGGCGACACGTGACTCAAGGCCAGGTAAGCGCCAATGTATATAGGTCGCTGCTACAGCACCTAGATCTGCATCGAATATCTTACGACTATACCCACCATATATACTCACTCGCGCTCGTGTGCAACCGTATACCACTACACCATACGACTGCGGTCATGTGTAGGCGTGGGTCGTTCACATTATATTCTCTGATTCAGTTATAAGATACATTTCGTTCACGAGGATACACGAGTTTTACCCCTACTGTCACAGCACGATGAAACCGACCGAAAATGAACACCCTGCGCATCAATTTTACAGTCAATCGTCCACTACGCCTGATAAGAAAGCTACCAGAGATCAATTGCGCTTGGCTAGTACACGTTCGAGCACCAAAAACTTATGATCTCCTCTTGACCAGGTAACCCCTATTCTCACCCGATGAGTCTCCGTACTTCAGGAGGATGAAATCCACGACGAGAGGGATCACTACGAACAAGAAAACGCAGCCGACAGAGAAGTTTGCCTGATTGACTGTCTGGACAACTGCCTGGGGGAGGACCCGAGCGAGCCCAAACGTACAATGCAATCCGAGATTACAATCATTCCAAAGATGATGGAGGAAAAACTATACGATCCCTGTACCCTTAAACGGGTGAATTCACGGTCGATTGAGACTAGATCAAATACCGACAGCTAAATTGAGCACCCATTGTTGAAGTCTACATGATCGCTGTCCCCTAAACGCGTCAATTCACGGCAAAGTCCAGACACATCATCAGACGATATACGAGGCAACAAAGTTACATTCCACGATTAGGTCCATCTAGGATCGCAAACCTTCGACACACTCACCGAAGAGACGAAAAGTTAAAGCCTATTGAAGAGGAGATGGCCATTGTTATGGTGGGCCACAGAGTGCTCATGAAGACCCGGTCATTTTACTGGAGTTGCTGATCGTTCTTTGGAATGACTGCCCAATCCTTCTTATGTACACCAGGTCATCATACCGAGGAGCTGGCCATTTTCATGAAGGACTGCAATGTGCTCAGAGTCTGCCAGTCATCGTAATTGTTGTTGCGACCAAGGACTTCTCCACTATAAACACAGCCGCGGTTGACAAACTCGATGTGCTGCAGGCGTTTGGGTTGACGAATCTGATATGCTGAATGATTCATTCCCGGTCTTAAATCAGAGGTGAAGGCCACTCATAATAAGCCCCGCTATGGAGATATGACATAATATCTGGGGCTATATATATCCCGTAATTCGGTGGGCGACTTGGCAACTGTAGGTGGTCCAATCTGTACCAATTCCAGTCGACGGAGAGGCACAAAGGTCGCATGATGACGAAAATGCAGCTTGAAGGCAACGACATGGCGACAGTGCACTGATGGCAGCACATGGAGCACCGCGGACACCCACGTATGACGCAGGCAGGCTCGTGCAGTGCGGTGAGGTCATTTCCTCCTTCAAACTTATCGGTATACCGCATATTAAGGACAACTGAAAGTATGCAAGAGGTTGTTCTGACATTTTCTCAACGAATGAGGAATGCAGTGGCTGCTGGGAACGACTATGGAGGACTCCACTTTGGATGATCCAGGTGAGATTGAGACTATAAACCCAAGCGCTGGACGAGTGGGCAGAGTGCAGCGGCTGTAGTTGCGACAGAAGAGGAACCTCACTCAGGTATACTGGAATGACTGCTACAGGCTCGCTGAGTCACGATGGGAGGTTGTTGGACTACCGGGGTTTCGCTCGTTTCTAGGGAAACCGCTTGATCCGCAGGTCACTGGTTACCTTTCCCCATCATCATCCCAAATCCAAATCCGAAGACGGAGGTAGAGGCTAATGCACAGATGCTGGAACTGGTAATGTACATACTGATGATGGATGTCGTATCCCCGTGAGATTCAAGGACCATGTCGACATATGCAGCAAAGATATGCCAACTCGAGCACAGCACCTATCACGGCATGCAAAGGGAATTCATGAGGAACAGCCATTCTGGCTTGGGGAGCGTAGGAAAGGGGTGAGAGGGAATGCCAGGGTACCCGGCCGTGAGGAACCACATAAATTGCGTGGATCAACGCAATCTCCGAAAGAGCCAGCGAGACTGAGAGCTGGGAAAGATCGAGTTCATCACTGCCTGCACCAGCACCGATCTCATTTCAGACGAAGGACTGCTGACAGTGGCTGTGTGTGGACTACTAAGCTCGCAGTGATGCCACGTTGAAGAACTGATATCCTATCGCACTGATCACGGAGATGCTCCACAGGACCTCAGCAATGCCTATCACCTCATATGAATCAAGAAAGGCGGTGAGTACAAAATAACATGACGCACACAGTTCGAGTTCTGAGTCATGCCGTTCGGGTTCACGAGCGCACCGGCTACAACTCAACTGAGAGGAGACGAGTCATCGGCAGAGCAATGACCTTCAAAGAGAGGGATGAGCCTACCGGAACCGAAAACCTCATACGATGACCCTTCCGGAGGTGCCGCAATGAAGTACCAGACTCCACTCAACGACAGAGACGCGCAGCTGTGATACTGCGCCCAGAGAGCCGGGATAAGCGTACCACAAGAATCAACTTACGCACCTAGCATCCGGAGGATGATATGCCTACCTAGAGAATTCACGGCCAGGGCCCATTGACAGAGACAACAAGAACAGACCAAGCAAAGTCCGAAAACGCGACAAGTAAGTCAAAACACGAAGAAAGTCAACAATCAAAGCTAGTCAAAGATAGCAAAAACAAGTGGAACAATGAGACGAAGCAGTTCATGAGACACGCAGATTCGAAGACCTCTGTAGTCCAGAGACGGAGGATTCCGAAAACCCATCGGTCAACCAAGCGCCATACTGAACGCGATCACGGAAAGTCTACCCAGGTTCAGAAGTCGACCGAACCACGATGGGAATCGACAACTGATTCAAGTCTAAGTTATCAGCTGAGCAACTAACTTCAAAAATGGGGGATGACCATGTCGACAATGCATCCAACTGACAGTACTACCGACAAGCCGCAAGCCCACCTGGATACATTTTACTCCAACACGCACCGAGGGGTCTACCAAGAAGTCGACCGAGAAGTCCACCAAGTCGACCAATATTCGACTGAAGCCACCGATGGAGAGCGCAACTATGAAGTCGACCGGATGGTCACCGAAGCGGACTTCAAATCACGATCGCCTAGTCAAGTAGCATCTACCAGTCAATGCCACTACCGGGTGCAAGATATACTCTACAGAGCATGCGGAGGCACTGCATGAAGGCTCGGCAGAGCGCCCGTGCACTTGACCTTGGTAAGTATAACCATCTTCAGAGAAGCTTACGTGTCACATATCAACGAATGAGACGTGAATACACGCAATTGACTCATACGATCGATGACTACTGAAGGCTACGACTGATGTCGGCAGAGGAAGCTCACATCGATGCCGAGTCATGAGTGGAAGCTCTCTACCACCCCGATGATTCTGACAATGACCCACGCCGAGATGTACGAGCCACGGGTATATATGGTCGGTGGAGTATCAGTTCGGAAGTGGTTGTGCGGAGGCCAAGGATGCAGCTTGGACATTTCCTTTGGTTGCTTTGTTTCCTTCTCTTCTCTGCTATTGTATTTGTTCTTTGGATCTCGCCCCGGTATAAATGGCGTCGGCACGGGTTGTTACCACTTTCCAATGGAGGTGGAGTTTCCCCATCCGCCGCATCTGCCGAAAGGTCGCCTTTGAGCTGTACCCATCGGTTGTGGGACTTGGGGGTTGGTACGATTGCATACGTAGGGTGATTGTTTCATTCCTTGTTTCCCTTCCATTCTCTTCGCTTATACCGGCTTTGGCAGCCCAGGCGGTCTTCGCATAAGAAGGGGCATAATTTAACAGCGACACGTGACACGAGGCCGGGTAAGCGCCAATGTATATACATTGCCGCCATGGCACTCAGATCTGAATCGAATATCTTACCACTATACACTCCATATATACTCGCTCGCTCTAGTGTGAAACCGTATACCACTACACCATACGTCTGAGGTCAAGTATAGGCGTATGTCCTTCACAACCCAGAGAACAGAAGATTTGTTCTTCGCTGTGAAGTCAGCTCGACAGAAACTTTCCAAACACTACCCTGAAGCGACACCAATGACGGGCATGCTTCATGTTTCCGCACACATCTTCCATCCTTTCCGGAAGTTGTGATCATTTAGAAAGTGGGACATGGGAATAGATATTAATCTTGCGGATGAGACATCCTACACTACACAATACCAAGAGGCCTTGCTGAAGTATGTGGAGAATGAATACGGCGCCGAACATCAACATGTGCCTGTCAACAACTCGAAACCATACCGAGCAACAATTTCCTCCCCTGTGCACCGCCATCAGGGTCCTATCAATCATGCTTTGATCCATATGAATTGTCCAGCGATGATGAGGAATACTCAACGCCTGACAATGTGGCTGAGACGACACCTGGATAAAGAGATCGCGCAACGCGCATATTGCCCACGGCCAGGCTCTATTCGAATTCGCTGCATGAACCACTAAAGAACTGGGGACAAATCAATCCATATCTCAATGATTACCACTCCGACCCAATGGAGATTGGTAGTACATATTGGATACCGGGCATAACCGATTGGTGGCGCCACCAGGAAGAAACACCCTCAAAGAACGCCGATCTCTCCAATGTGGCGCGCGACATAGTCTCCATCATACCACATGGTGTCGGCGTGGAGCCCTGTTTTTCCCTTGGACCAGATGTTATTGGCTGGAGGCAGTCAAAACCCACCGGCGAGACCCTTAGGGGAAAAGTCTTTGTAAGGCAGTTTGCTCCAGCCAATCAGGGGATTTTGGCAAGCACTGACCCAGAATTGGATACGATGAACACAGAAAACAACTCAGGAATGAAGAAAGAGGCGGAGGAAAGGAAATTGCACAGCATGGCCAAGGTTCACGACTTTTTGGAGATGTGGCAGGCCAGCCAAAACCAATCTGCTACCCGGAAGGAATCTCGCGCTCAAAACAAGCAGATGACCGCTGTAGGATACATTTCGGATACGGAAGAGATCGCCAAAGCATCCTGCTTACTCTTTTAACATGATGGTGTTGCGGCATTTAAGTTGTCGGAAAGATCACCTTTGACACCAGCTGTGACTACAAAGGACCTACCTGCAGGACGAACTCAAATCTTAAATGTCCGCCGGATCCGAAGAATCAACCGTCATCCAGTTGAAAGGGACGAGGATAGCTCACCTGAAAGCATTTTGGACACCGATGATTGGCTAAACAGGAATGGCGACTTGGATAATCCAATTGACAGTGAAAAGGATTGCGCAGCGCATGATGGATCCGATATAGAGCAGAACAATGGGGTTGAGGATCCAGAACGCCCAGAGCGGGCGGATGTGAGCGCCGTGCCCAATGCGCCCGGATTGGTTCGGCCAACACGGAAGTCAAAGAGACAGGCTGAAAAGATGTTGGTGACGGTCAATGTAGCAGAAACGCGGAGAAATAAATGATGGAAGAAAAAGGAGGACAGAATGCATCAATGGTTCACCAGGTTTATATAGCATGATCGAGAGTTTTAGTTAGAGATATATTATGGGCGAATGGTTCGAAGTAGCGTGTGAATATCAGTTCATAAATAGATGTATAGCAGGCGCAATGAATCATTTGGCATAATACATCATTCTTTGTCGTGTGAGAGTGAACAGCGCAAGATTATTATGCCGCTCGGCTTTGCCACAAGGCCGAGTCTTAATCATGCAGTAAGACAACCGATAAAGTCAAATCAGGATGAAAACAATTATGAACGGCAGCAGATGATGAATGGACAATTCATTAGAATGAGCGTCAACGGAGCATCGACGATTTGTGGTCTTGTAAGTACAGTTATTCACCAGTGACTTGTTTGTTGTTATGCATAATGGACATATTGGCAGCTTTCATTGCCAAAAGAGATAGCAACACCGTCAGCGCCTCATTGTTAGCATGAGCATCAACGGAGCGTCAACGATTATCAGCTTTGCATCTCATGTAAGTTATGTTCTGATTGGTTGCAGACATCCATTTATGAGATATTCGCAGGCTTTACTGGCAAAAACAACAGCGACACGCTGCCTGTGGCATCCTGAAAATGAGCGTCAACAGACCATCAACGATTTCTAGCTTTGCATCCTGGGTAAGTTATATTCCAATTGGTTGCAGACATCCATTTATGAGATATTGGCAGCCTTCACTGGCAAAAACAACAGCGACACGCTCCCTGTGGCATCCTGAAAATGAGCGTCAACAGTGCGTCAACGATTTTTAGCTTTGCATTCTGGGTAAGTTATATTCCAATTGGTTGCAGACATCCATTGATGAGATATTGGCAGCATTTACTGGCAAAAACAAGAGCGACATGCTGCCCGCGGCATGCTGAAAATGAGCGTCAACGGAGAGTCAACAGTTTTATGACACGCATATTTCCTTATCAAGACATCCCACGGATCTTCGTGTGCAAAACTGTATTATTGACCGCCTTGCTAGGCAAGAATGCCATATATCGAAGGTGAAACACAGATACCAAATTAATCGATATTGCAAACTACCCAACAAGTAAAGACACATTGTTGGTTGCTGAAAACGCGATTCTGATAACATACTATTAACACACTGCAAATACAAGAGCTTTATATGAATCTATAGATGGACCCGCTGGGCGACCCGCTTACAACCCGCCTGATTCAGATGGGTTGGGAGTTGACCATGGAACCGTACCCGAGTGGGCAGTTTGGGTTTATTCACGACCTGGACCGTGAATTTGGTAACGGTTCGGGGTGGACCCGTATGGGGACCCGATGTGACAGTCCGCAACCGTTGCTGACACTACTTGGAACTCGACGATTCGGTTTTCGGAAATAGTTTGACTCCATATTGGGGAGCCCATGTGTGTTATAACTGCCCTCCAGAGGAACCAGGTGAGTGGGAAGGACATGATAGTGTAGGAACGCATTGAACGGAAGGACAGGCACCAGCAGCCGCAGCATCAGCAAAGCCTGTGCTGGTGCCTTTGATTGTTATTTAACCCCCCACTCCGACCCAATCTTAAATCGACGCAGATAATTGGCACTAGTGGATGTGATTGATTCGTTGCGATGTCTGGATCAGAACTGCTTGATCAGGAGGCCCTGGTGTCCACGGAGCACCAGGCCCTCATAGGAGGAATCATGACCAGGAATCTGATAGAGATCGACTTCGCCGAGGGACAGGCCCTGCTGTAAGTGGCACCGGAAGTGCTGCATCAGCAAAAACTGAAATAGCACTCTCAGTATACTGAGCATTGTGAAATTCACGTTGGCCTGTTATAAATTATGCGGTGTACTCCGGCTGGAAATGTACTCAGTGAAATTGGTTTCATATCTTTGCGGGATATTCAAACGTGGTATACTATTCCCAAAGGGGTATAGCTTAGTCTGTTACATTGTTTTATAGGTGAAAGTCAGTCTAGTTTTAAAAATGAAATATGTAATAGATGTAGTATTGCTTGCTTAGTAATATCATGAAACTTTTGGTTTGTATATCTTCATGACAAATCAAAATCAAACTAACCCTATTTCAAATACCTCCAGCTGTAATCAATAAATAACTGAATATCTTTGATAATATTTCCTATCTGAGTTAGTTTGTTTTTGATTTGTCATTTCGAAATAGTAATGCCAAGTTTCATGTCATGACTCAGCAAAGTATTCTATGTTCATTACATTTTTCAAAAATAAAATTAGCTGACTTTTGTAAAGGCATACGCCCGTGTATGGCCTCGTAGGAAGGTATATCAGTAGATACGGTTGCAAACGTGGATGTCCATATTGTAGAGTAGTATAAAGGCAAGATCATCGCTAGAGATCTAAGGCTCGTGGCGAGCCGACTATATAAAGCGGGTATTACCCGGCCCTGGACACGTCACATACAGCCGTGCCATTACATTATCCCCCTCTTTAGTTGCATACCCCCTGGGCTGCATAAACCCGTACAAGAGTAGGAAAGGAAGGAAACAATCAAACAACTGTTCAATGTACGCAAAAGTACGAACCCATAAGTCCCACAACCGATTAGTACCGTTTGGTAGCCATTCGGCGGATCCGGCGCACGGGGAAACTCCACCTCCACTTGACTAATCTCCGGAGGTGGTAAAAACCCGTGCCGACGCCATTTATACTGGGCCGAGATCCAAAGAAGTAAAGAAGTAAAGAGAAGAGAACAGAAGGAACATCCAATGTGACACCGTCCTCCATATCTCCACTTCCGGAATGTCCGGCATCTGACTATTCAATCTCGCACTCGTAACTCGTACCAAGTGTAGGTCATTGTCGGAATTAGACACAGTAATCTCGGTGAAATCCCCAATCATAGTATGAGCCTCGTCTTGACTCGGCGGCATTGATGGTGGCTTCCGCTCGCTGCTCATCATCGCCATCACCATCGCTATCGGCGATTGCATCGGTATATCCGATTTGTAAGCATTCCAGTAACCGGTCATACTCACTATAGGTTGAAGTGCGCTAGCACTCAAGCTTTCCCAATTCCTCGTGAACAACTTTGCAGGCCCAGCCCATCAGTGGTCATTATAGCTGCTTTGGCAGCTTCAGCTCTCGGTATCATAGCCGTCGGTGATGGTCCATCATATATGACCTCGTATCTATCTCGTAAGCTTCTCATGAAATGGTCATTCATACCATCTATATTCAAACGCGCTTGCGCTCTCTAGATCCCGGTGCTCTCTAGATCTTTGTGAATAGCTTTGTAGGCCAGTCTCGATATCTGACATCATCTCTTTCAGCCGGTGGCTCTCACACGGTGCCCGTCAGTAGTTATATTCATCCTCCTTCAGCATCGGCCAAGCAGGCTTATAGGCCTGCAGTATTGTCGTTCGGCATTCATTTCGGTAAGCCGTTGGGTAAACATCCCAGTCGGTGCCTCTGGTAGAGGGCTCCCGATAATCCTAAGTTCCTGCGCCTTCCATTCAAGGCAATCCGGTAATCATCTTTTGGTAGTTGTCTCAACAGTCTCACAATGCCATTCGGGGACTGTCTCTCGCGATGCCGTTCGGTAGACTATTAGGTACGTTCGGAGTTCATTTTCGGTAGATATAATTGCACTCGTTTGGTCTTCTCATCATCTCTCCGGTGCTCTTGCAGTCGCTCTAATCATCCTCCAAGTCGGTGCACTTGTAGGTACACTTAACACCCGCCCTGTGCTCGGTGCACTTATCATCTCCAATTGCTCCCCGGCCTTCCTTCGGGTATGCTTTCCGCTCCTTCTGCAGGTGTCCTCGCTGTCACTTGTCTGGGTATCCACATCGTCGTTTTCTGAGTTCACTTGTCGTTTCATCTGGTTGACTCTTCTCCAGGGTAGGGGTTGGTTTTGATTCCGGGACGGTCATCCCCCTCTTGTACGTCGTAGCTCAGCAGATGACGAATCCATTACGGCTTCATCTTTTCCAGTGGCAGCTGTGTATCTCGGGATTCTTGAGCCTGAGTCGGGATCGCCGAGACTGAGTTGGGATCGCCGAGACTGAGTCGGGATCTCATTCGGGATTGTAACATGGGCATGTGGCATCTTGATTCATCTGTAGGTGCGTTTGCCATCACTTCTCTGGGTTCACTTCATAGAACATTTGTTGAGTCCTCTCCTTGTGCACTTGCCGCTGCTAGCGTTCTATATTGGTGAATGTGTTTCACGGTGCTTCGTTCCTGCACTTCCGGTGCGGTAATGTTTCCTGGTAGGAGTTGTTGCGATTCCGGCACTGTCATCCCCCTCTTTCAGGATCTTCGCTCCGCCGAAGACAAATCACGTACGGCTGCATGATGTGAGGTAGCTGTGTGACTCAGGATGTGATTCGGGATCGGATTCGGCATTGTAACTCGGGCATGTAGGTGCATGATTCGGTATCTCTGAATAGTGCTCGGTATTGTACTCAGTGGAGCCATGCCGCCGGTACAGCTTATGTCTCCATATCTGCGCTTGATTGTAACCTTGTAGCTTGGAATCGAAGTACGTGATCTCGACAATGGTATAACTTCGCATAACTGCAATATCTGCATATCGGAAAGGAGATTGATTGTCATCCGTCTCCCGTGATCCATCTCCTGTCATAGATCTCCTGTCATCCATCCATATCCTGTCGAGATCCATATCGGGGCACGATCCATCTCCGGACGGGATCCATCTCTTGTTATCCATCTCCGGCCGCAATCAATCTCTGGCCGCAATCCATCTCTGGCCGCGATCCATCTGGCTTCATCCACTCATTTCCACCCGGTGCGTAATTGCGCTCGTACAGGCCGCATTCCGTGACTGCTCCTGTAGCTCTGTAAGCCCTCTAAAGGTCATATTTACTGACCTCCATAATTTCCGTCTTCCATTGACTCTTCATCGCAGTCTCATAATCCATCCGTTGACATATTGTCCATCAGATGAAAATGCCCACTCATCGATCCGTCCATATGGCATGGGATCTTTAAGTCCAAATCCAAATCCATGATGCGGCCTCGTGAGCACGTGATCTTAATCCACGCAATTGCGTGAATATCGCTCCACCCAACACCGAGAAGTTGTAAATCCGCCCGTATGGCAAATTGTAGCCGGGCTGCAAATTGATTGTAATTGACCAATGCAGCGGGAGTGTCTCCGCCTGGGCTTTTCTGAAAACCTCCACGAAATGTCGGTATATCGCTGGATAAGTCCTCCATCGTCTGTAGACACCATCTTTCATGGTGCCGGCTCCATCTGTAAACGTTAGTTCTGAATCCATAATAGATATGGAGCGGTATGAAGGAATATCCAGGAGCCCGGATTAGAAACGGTGCGCCACAATTGGGCCAAGCCCCGGCGTCCATTACTCCCTTTATGTCTCGGCGTGCCGGTAGCAGTCATTGATGGTTCCCATGTGGATGCTCTTCTGCCGCAACTACCGCCGCTGCTCCCTGCTCGCCCGTCCAGTGCCTGGTGCCTATCTCACCACCAGAGATGCTTTCCACGGTCACTCCCAGCTGCCCTATACAAACTCCCACTCTTAAAAAGAATGTCCAAACAACCTCCTCACTGGCCAGTTGATTGTCAAAGGCATTGGCACCAAGTATTTATATATCCGGAACACCGCCACCTCCTTCGGAACACGCCTCCTCCCTAGCCGTGATCCAGGTACATTCCCGGGGCATTCCTGATGGCCTGCCCGGTCCACTGCCAGATCTTCCGCTCACCCTGGGGTTGCAGAGCCAAAAGTCAAATGGTTTGCAAGTCGACGCTAATTCTCCAGCTCACACAGTGCGTCCACCGCGGCTGCCACCATGTTGTACGAATAAGCTCACTGAGCGAATCACATACTTGTCACACCCAATTGGGACTGTCTGACAACCAAATACTGTCCATTCCCACATGGGGATACAATACATCGATTGAACCTCCGCGCGCCTTAAATACATGCTGAATCCGCTGGTCTCCTGAGAGTGCCCAGACGGTCCATCCTCCGGTAGTCCCATGGATCCTCAGAATCCCGACTACAATTGAAATTGAGATCATCACCATTGAGTTCCTAAAACCCTCTTCGTATGCCATCGTATGGGGCACATCCGTATTCGCTCGTTGGTGATAAGCTTTTGTTGACTTGTTTGACGAAATTGAATAGAGCTGGCGCAGATGGCTCTCTCTCCTCACAACGATCCGATTCGGTCGTCCAATCAGGTGCTAACTGTGATACTTGACAATGGTAGTCGCGAATCGTACCTGCTAGCCACTTTAGAACATTCAGGGTTATTATACTTCCCATTCTGAGCTGCCACACGATCTGCGATCGCTGCTCCACTTCCTGAACTCTGCCCATCAATAGACGAAAGAAATCAGTAATCATAGTTCAATCATTGCATGGCCGTTGACCGTATATAGCCTTGTAAGACTTCCGTAACCGCGGCGGTAAACTCCTAACATCATCCGTGACGTAGATACGTCCAAAGCCATGCAAAAGGTAATTGCGATTGGACTGCCATCGGTGGCATCGCTAGATGTGAATTGTGCGTATCGCGTAAATCGGCCCTGATCCTCCGTAGGTGCACTTCGTTAGACGTATGTGCCGGTATACGCTCTTCGCAGCTTCCGTAAAGTAGATGACTGCATCGAGTCGTGTAGAAGGTAATCGCGATTTCAACTGCAGTCGGCGATGTGGATCGACGCGAATCGCGCGTAATTCGTAAACCGCCTCTGGAGAACGACCAACTTCGGCATTGCCGGTGATGCGACTCTTATGGACGTATGGGCTCTGGCATCGTCCCTGTAATCGTCAATTGACTCAATTGGAATCTAACTTTTCGAATCTCATTGATGCTGCAATTGATAGCCTTCGAGTTCTCTTATGATGAACTCGTTGAAATGGACTTCGATTGACTTGGTCGTTGACGCGTCTCCTGGCCAGTTGGTCTCTCGAATCAACTCGCAATTGTCTCTGCATCCATTAACCTCAATTGGGTGTACTTATCAAGCCTCTTTGCATCTGCAATCTATCGCTGTCCAATCCGGACGATTTCTCGTTGTTAGGTGTCGTGACGCCTCTCTGGCAGATTGGCCTCTGGAATCAAATCGGAATTGTCTATCTTGCGTGGTGATTGCGTGCCGTGACGTGTCGGAAAGGGGTAATTCATGAAATCCAGTATGCGAAACGCATCTGAAATTGTAAGAGCGATAATAGTGTAAAGGCTTACGCCCGTGTATGGCCTCGTAGGAAGGTATATCAGTAGATACGGTTGCAAATGTGGATGTCCATATTGTAGAGTAGTATACAGGTAAGATTATCGCTAGAGATCTAAGGCTCGTGGCGAGCCGACTATATACAGCGGGTATTACCCGGCCCTGGACACGTCACGTACAGCCGTGCCATTACAACTTTAATCATTTGAAAAATGTATCCAACTAGGCTATACCTGTTTTGGAACACTATACCAAGTTAGAAAATCCCGTCAAATTGTGGATGCAATATGACTGAGTATAATTCATATAACAGGACCCGACAAAATTGACCAAACGCCAACTTGACTTTCAAAAACCTTCAAAATGCTCAGAATGCCCAGAATACCTTTTCCACTTTTGGCTGATGTGTGGGGAGTAGCACAATATACCGAACCCGCAACAATCGTACAGAGGGTGTCCGATCACCCGGCACAAATAATTGCGTTACAGGACCAGATCACAGACCTGCAGACACCACGGTTCCTACATGCGGAGTGCGACCAATCGAAGTTCAAAAACCGCTGCAAACGTGAGACAAGAACTGGAATACACCAGGAGAGACCACAGGATGGCAGGAACAGACGAAGACATACAACAGGAACTGGACGATATGACACAGGATGGCAGCCAATCAGGGGATGATGTCCGGGCATTGAAAACGGAGTTAGCCAATGTGCTATCATCCGCGGGTCAGGTGCCCCCGAGCCCTGCCCAGCAACCTGAAGACCATGGTCAGAAGTTTCCCGACTCCCCGGAGTGTCGAATGATTAGATCGCGCTCAGTTCAGAGGCTGGATTGCTCAACTCCGGATGGTCATACACCACAGACCTACCAGCTGTGATACAACTCTTCGAAGCAGCGGTTGGGGACCCTGACCTAGTAGCTACCGCCGAACGGAAAATGCTGGAGATTGAACACAAAAACCGCAAGTTTTCTCAGTATGTTGCTGGGTTCCGTGTTATTGCTGCGGATTTGGACTGGAATCCCTCGGTCTTAGAGAATGTCCTGCGAATAGGATTAACCGAGGAAATGGTGGACTCCTCTACGTATAGCGATATTCCACAGGAACTTCCTGCATTCGTGACGGTCTGTCCAAAACGAGATAATCAGAACTGACAACGACCCGCAGAAAAGGTGGCACAAAACATGGGTGGAGGGACTGGTTTTGCCATTTCCCGAAGACCTCCGGCCACCCCTATGGATCCCGCAGCAGCCCCTGCAGGAACGGTGGCTGGGTGTACTGGGCCTGCAAGTATGGACCTCAGTGCAGGCAAGAGGAGGATTTGCGTAGAAGACAGGGCAACGAGGTTTGCTGATGGAAGATGATTGTATTGTGGTGGGTTTAGCCACCGGGCTGCGGAATGTGCAGGGAGGAACAAAGCTCAGACGTTGAAGGCCCCTGAAGCGGAAGTTCATGAAGTAGGGACCGGGACAGATTCCGAGAAATTAGGAAAAGAACAGGTCAATTGAAGATCAATGGCTCTGCAGTTGACAGTAAATGTTTTATTTTAAATGCTTTGAAATGCTTCGGAATTTCGCGTCATTCAGTTTGCACGGTGCAGGTATTACAAGTATCACTGGAAGGGAAACATTTAGTTATAACCTGCACATTGACTGTGCAGAATCAACAAATACCCACACATGCGCTGATCGACTGCGGAGCTGCAGGCATAGCATTTATGGATCAAAACTTTGCTCGCAATCATCAAATACCACTTTAGGAGTTAAAGAGAGACGACAAGTCCAGGGTATCGATGGAAGACCTAACGAGTCCGGAGATATTCTACATATTGCGAAAGTAGTAATGCTCAACCAAGATCATAAGGAGCAATTACCTATGTTTGTGACGAAATTGGGACATTATCCAATTATTCTTTTAATCCCTTGTTTACGATTCCATGATGTTGCAGTACGGTTTGCATCAAATACGGTCACTTCCGGATCTGAATACTGTGGTCCACATTGTCCTACTTCACCCTTCGCCGTCCAGGCAGTTACAGAAGAACCTCCTGAGCCAGGTTACGCCCCTGATGGGATATTGGAACCAAAGATACATCCTCAAAGACCTTGTCGAGGAAATATTGTTATGCTTAATGGGTCTTCGTTCTTTTGAATAGTTAAGAAATAGAAGCATAAGATGTTTAAGGCCTCTCTTTGTGAAATTAAAAAGCCATTGAATCAAAGGATCTTAAAGAACGACCCCTGGAAGAGATTGTTCCAGAACGGTATCATGAGTCTCTTTATTTGTTCCATAAAGTCCTGGCTGACCGCCGTCCACCACATCGACCAGCCATTGACCATGAAGTACACCTGAAGGAATGAGAGACACCAACATGGTGACCTCTTTACTCAATGTCAAGAGCCGAGCTGGTAGCCCTTGAGGAATAGGTAGAAGGAAATATGGCAAAGGGATTCATCCTTCAGTCATCATCACCTTGTGCAGCACCAGTCCACATTGCAAGAATGTCAGAGGGAGTACTCCGGGTCTGTATTGACCATCGAGATATGAACAGTCAGGACATTACATATCGGTACCCCCTCCCCATGATCCCGGAGAATTTGAATATACTTGTAACAGGTTGAATTTTTACGAAGCTCGACGTCCGAGGGGCATATGATCTGCTGCGGGTTAAAGTGGGAGATGAACATAAGGTAGCCTTCTGAAGAAGATATGGATTGGTTGAACCAATGTTTATGCAATCTGGGACAACAATTGCTCCTGCAGTCGCCCAGGGACAACAGCAGCAGCCACGAATATACAAAGTCTTGGCGAAACACAATCCGCACGATAATCCGACAACAACGATAGCAATTGAAAACCGGATGGCGGCATTCTATTCTAGACTTCGAATTGACCCTGGAGCGAGCATCCCAGCCCCGTCTGGACCGCGGGAGATGGGGACACACAGCGACCCACACAACTGAGTCGGTTCACGCGAAGTCTTGGCAAAGAACACGATTGAACTGACGTGTTGGCCACCGAAAGAGGAATGACGAGAACTACCCTGGGAGAGGAGTGCCTCACAGATGAGATGACCGAAGTCAGATTGAGTGAGAGGAGTGGCCTGGCCACGGGAAGAGCAGCGGACAGCGGAAGCGACGCCCCTATGCATATGGGCATGGAGATGGCGACGGCGGTAACATCCATCGACGCGGATACTGCCAGAGAAGACACAACCGAGCAGATGGTGTGAAACGAGAACGGACAGCGGAGCAGAAGGAGTAAGGTCCCGGCGACCGCCTGGGCCCTCGGCGACTGGAGGAGCCGCATTGAGTGCGCGGCAGACACCGAGGGTGTCGGCCTAGAGGCCTCGATACTCGCTGACCTGACACACACAGGAGGACCGAACATGCCGGAGGAGCACTAACAGCTGCAGCCTGACAGGCTGCCCAAGTCAGGGCCAATGCCGAAACCAGAACCAAACCCGAACACAGAGCCGAACCTAGCACCAGCACTGAGACCGGCACCGACACTGGTGCCGAGAGCCATATCGACAGCAAAAGGGCCGACACCGTCCAGACAATGGGAGACGGTCCCACCACGAAACCAACAGAAGCTGGCCAGCCCGGCCCCCACCCCGACAACAGGCGCGAGCATGGCAGACAGACGCCTGATCTTATGGAGAGACGAGAGTGTGCCACTCCCCAATATGATGGACCAAGAGATTGCTTCAGCGTTCAACAGAGTGCTCTTCTACCAGCAGCCCCCAGCCCACAGTAGGATCATGAATGCAAGGAGGAATACGAAGGGCGCAATCACGGCAATCACGCACCAGAATGCATCAGCGGAGATGGCTATGTGGTAACGCGACATCATGATCACAGCAGCAAGGACTGTCAACAAGGGAGCCATGGATGTCGACGAGAACGAGACCTGGTGCAGGCTAAAGATCAATGCAGTACCCCTACTGCGGGTCATCGGACAAGGGACAGAGGGCCTGCAGGAGATGCAAGAGGAATTTGAAACGGAGAACGAGGGAGTAGCCATCCCCACCCAGGTACGATGGCTGGCGAACCCCCGTACCATCCGGAAGATGAGGCAGAAGGGAGTAATCACCTCGTCATTGGTAGTCTTCGTCGTGAAGGGAAGCAAGGTGACACACAATTTAATCAATAAAGGCAACAAGGCGGCGGGAGTGTGGCACCGAGTCGAGGCGTTCACGAGTGCGGGCCCTGACAGTAGGTATGACTGCTGCTGTGGGTGGGGCGAAATAGAGAATAACTGCAGCAACAAGCCCAAGTGTGGCTGCTGTTTAGGCACTCACCGGATAAGCGACCACATGTGAATTGTAGTGGGGTGTACCGCAAAGCAGGGATCACTCTGTGGCCACACGCTGGAGAAGTGTCCCAATTGCAAAGGTAATCACATTGCGTTCAGTAGCAGGTGTGCAAAGAGGAGCGATGCCACCAGAGTGGTGCGGCAGAACAGCCAGACAAGAACAGCAGGGCGGGCTCCCACCAGCGACGCTACGCACCAGGCAACCGTGACGAACAGGGTGGTATTTGGTTATAGACCCAGGGGTGGAGGGGCAGCAGATGGCGGGAGGGCAGAAGGGGAAATGGCTGGTCCGGAGGAAGAGGAGGCAACCGGGGAGGCAAGAGATGTCATGATGCCCGGGGCCGAGATCACAACTATGACAGCGACTGAAAATGAAACTGAACCGGGAACACTGGCTACCATAGATTAGAGTGATGTGGCACAATTGCGCAAGCTCATACGAGTGGACCATTGTGGCGCTGGTGACCGGAGTCCAACGCAGGGTGGACGTAGTGTGCTTGCAAGAGCCATTGAAAGAGAAAGGAGGTAGTGGGATCAGCCATTCGGCTTATGAAATAAGAAAAAGGAAAAGAGTTTCGATGGCGATACGGAGAGGGAGCAGCCTGGTGGTTAATAAGCGGATGGACTTAAGCAGAGTTGGTAATGACGATGTGATTGCTACTGACGTCAGGAGGAGAGAGGAGAGGATAACGATGATCGTCAACGTTTATGATCAAAAAGACACGCAATCTGGAGAGAGACCGGTGCGGATGTTGAACAGGCAGAGAGTCATTCGGAAGGGTGGCACTGTCCTCGATGGCGACTTCAACGCTCAGAGCTCACGATGGCACCCAAGATGTCAAGTGCAGCGGAATGCAACTTTCTGGGAAGATGTGATTCACGAGAATGGATTGGAGATGGGATATGATGGTACAGTCACCCATCACTGGACAAGAGAAGGTCATGAAGGCAAGTCGGTCTTCGACCTGACCCTGCCAAATGGACCAATATCAAAGTGGTCTATACTGGCCGACAACCACCCCACAGGAACCGACCACAAGGTTATGCAACGGGAGGTGGAAGCAGACAGACAGGAGGAGGCGGACCACGAAAGGTTAGTAGGGTGGAAGATAGCTGCAATGACAGAGGAGGACTTGTAGGCGGCGGAGAAGCTCTGGACGGAGCTAAGGAAAGTGAGAGTGCACCTGGATACACAGTGCACAGCAGACGAGATGGAGCAAGAGGCCACATGGTGTCAGGAAGCAATGGGCAATGTTCTCGACACCACGGCAAAGAAAATCAGGATCTGCGCCAGATCGAAGAGGTGGTGGAATGCCGACATCAAGAAAAGAAGGAATGCGGTTGGAAGAGAGAAATGGAGGACAAGGAACATGGAGGAGGCCAACAGTGCTAAGGCAGAACTTCAGAAGTTGATCTGACAGTCCAAGAGAAAAATGTGGAGGCGATACTGTCAGACCCTGAGGGGGGCCGAGGTATGGAGAGCTGCATGATATGTGAACCCTTGGGCGGGCACGATCGTGGACTCCACAACAGTCAGACAAGGCAAGCAAGCAATGACATCGCTAGAGAAGGAGGAGATGCTGAGGAGTGAGACTTTTCCTCCAAATGACGACGACCAGTACTACGAACTGCCTCCCGTGCGAAGCGCGCACATACGCGTCACAGTGCAAGCAGTTGAGCGAGCCTTGTTTTCTCTGTCGGTCAAAAACGCACCAGGGCTGTACAAGCCGTGTTTCGGCGCCATACAGCTGCTCTGGAAGTAGGTCAGACAGAGGATAGTGAGACTGGCAAAGGCGGCCATTCGCACGGGGAGAAACCCAGCAATATGGAAGCTGGCCAGCGGAGTGGTGATTTGCAAGCCTGGCCAGGAGGACTACACACAGCTGAAGGCCTATCGCTCCATATCGCTGTTGAGCTGCATGGGAAAAGTGGTCAAAAATGTAGTCCCGGAGCTGCTGTGATAAGCAGCTGTGAGAAGAGGATTACCGAGCAATGGACAATTTTGGAAGCAGAAATGGACGGTCAGCCATCGACACTCCAGCCATCATGGGCGACAGAGCTCATGCAGCCTGGAGGAAAGGCCACATAACTGGCGTGCTTCACATGGACATCAAACAAGCCTTCCCAACTGTGGCGAGGGAAAGACTAGTCATCTTGATGAAGGTCAGAAAAATGGACGGAGACTGTATATGATGGACGGAGAGCATTCTCTCGGAAAGAACGTTTGAGATGATAATCGAGGGAATTGCCATGGAAAAGAACCCAGTGGAGGCGGGGGTGCTGCAGGGCCCACCTGTGTCACCAATCCTCTTTGCAATCTACCCCTCAGGACTGATATAATGGGTTGAGGAGTGCGTATGAGAACCCAAAGGGCTATCCCTGGTTGGCGACCTTTGCTGGGTGGCGACCGGATGCAATATCAACCATGTCGTCTCGATAGTTGAGAGATGCGCAGAAAAGAGCATCAAGTGGGCAAATGGAGAGGGGCTACAGGTAGACACTGCAAAGACAGAGGCGGCGTTGGTCACGCGCAGACAGGGCCACAGGAAGCACCTCCGGCCGAAAGTGACAGCAGAGATAAGAGTTGGAAGCGCGACCATACAATCCAACACTCAGGCGACACGCAGGCTGGGCGTTTGGATGGTCGCACATCTAACGTTCAAAGAGTAGCACAACCGATGCATGAAGAAGGCCAGTGCAGTACAGGCTAGACTCCGAAAGCTTACCAGGACACACGGCGTTGTTCCGGAGAGCGTGAGCGCAGGCCATTAGGCGTGCATCCACGCGGTCGCACTGTATGGATGCCAGCTCTGGTGGGATCCCAATGAAGTAGGTAGGCGAGACGATCTCCAACTCCTCCTGAATCGACAGGACAGGTCCATCCAGGGCGCGCTGCCGACGACCTCGCAGGCTCCACCAATGAGAGAGTTTGGGCGTACGCTGGAGCCATGAATGCTCGACTCCAGGCGACAGCGATTTGCAGCGAGAATAGCAAACGCATGCCGTAGCAAGCTGCAAGAGCTATACCACAACCCCTCCTCCGGTGCACCAATATGCAAAGTAATCATGGGGGAGCATGAGTGTGGCCGGGCGACCGAAAGCACGGATTGGCCGCCCCCCGCCGACGAATCAGTGGTCAGGACTATCACAATGGAACACACCTCCAAAGCCCGGAACGCCGCGAAATGCTGGGCACCTGGGAAAGATTCCAACATCGGGGCAGGGGTCTGGATATGGTGGACAGATGGATTGCGCTCAGACAATGGCCCAGTGGGAGCCGCAGCAGTGTGCAAACACGGAAATCATTGGAGGTCTCGCCGCAGCTTTCTGGTCACTCGATGTATGATGGTCTCCGACACCGAAATGTGGGCCATCAGACTCGCGCATGACGTGGCGATGGAGAGGAGTGAAACATTGCAGGGGCATGGAGTGAAGATGGTGGCAGGCGTCACGGACTCAAAGGCCGCAATCCGACAAGCGGAACACCTGGAGCTGGGCCCAGTGCAGCGACTGGCGAGGCGGATCAACAGAACTGCACAGAATCTCCTCGCCCAAGGCATCACAACAGAGATCTACTGCGTTCCTGGACACTCTGCCATCGCAGGGAATGAAAAGGGAGACCGTCAGGCGAACTTAGCCAGAGATGGCAGCGGACGCACAGCGATTGACCGGCTGTAAACCTCGGCATCGAACAGGGCCAAACAAATCCCTGAGGGAAGATCAGCAGCCAAGGCGAAGTGGCAAACCGACAGGTGCAGCAAGCACTTCAGCTACAGTCTCAAGGGCAAGACAGGCACAAAGAGACCTATCCTGATGACAAGCGTGGAGTTGCTGGCCGCTAGGCTCTACCGACTGATGTCTGGGCAGCCACCAACCAGAGTTTAACTGAAACGGTTCGGCGACCGAGACGACAACAAGTGCTGGACATGTTGAGGGACAGTGAACCAGATGCGGGAGCACCTCTCCAGCCAATGCAGCCGGTGGGGAGATGGCCAGAAAGACCTGTTGAAGGCGGGGAGGAAGGCGACGGGCTGGAAAGCGGGTACATGTCGACATGTGCAGATCTCTAAGCTGTTTTCCATAGAATAGTGCGACCAAGCAGTGATGGACTTGCTGGCAACCACTGAAGTCGGGAAGTTCCCGCCCGAAGTGAAGTAGCGGCAGGGAGCAGCCTCAGGGCTCAGGGTTCCGGAGTGGCGGGGGCGGTAGCGGACACCAATCTTTCTCTCGTTCTGTCTTTCTTTTGTCTTTCCTTCATTCTATCTCTCCTTTGTCAACCAGGATGAAGGGTAGTGGGGGGGGATCTCCGCCATCTAGCTGGCTCGCCCGGAGGCGGAGGGGATTATTGAGGTCCTGTCATACTCTAATTGGAGTGAATACCGTATGATTAAAACAAAAAAAACTTCCAGGGATATATCAAGAGTGCTATAACGTAGGCTTTGGATGATTTTGCATCGGCATATTAGGATGATATACTGATATATAGTGATTCGGAGGAAGAGCATGTGGAACATGTGAAGTGGGTTATGCAACGCCTTTTGGAAGCCGGTTTATATTTGAAGCCGGAAAAGTACAAGTTTCATAAGGAGACTGTACGATATTTGGGTTTGATTATATCAACAAAGGGGATATCGATGGATGAGGATAAGGTTGACACCGTTAGGAATTGGAGTCGGGAGCATAAGACAAAGAAAGGCAGACTGAATAATCTCGGTGAAGTTCGACAGTGTCTCGGGTTTTGCAATTATTACCGACGTTTTATCCATAAGTATTCAGAGAAAGCGGAATCATGACTAGGATGACTAAAAAGGATGAGCCATTTGTGTGGGAAGCGGAAGAACAATTGGCTTTCGAAATGATGGTGACCGCTTTTACAACAGCTCCGGTGCTCAGACATTTCGATCATGATAGAGTGGTCATCATTGAGACAGATGCCTCGGATCATGTATCGGCAGGACTTATATCTCAGTATGACGCTGACGGAGTACTACATCCGGTGGCCTATTTCCCGAAGAAACATTCCCTAGCCGAATGGAATGACGATCTATACGATAAGGAGCTTATGGCAATGATTAAGGCACTCGAGGAAAGGAGACCAGAACGTGACGGAGCTGCCTATCCGCTTAAGTTGATAACTGATCATATAAACCTCGAGTATTTTATGACCAAGAAGCTCTCATATCGACGACAGGCCGATGGTCATGAGTTACGCCCATGTATTATACAGGAACATCATGATACGGCATTAGCAGGACATCCAGGACGGGCGAAGACATTGGATCTGCTTGATCGAAAATATTATCGGGAGGAAATGCGTAAGGATGTTGATCGGTATGTTCGGAATTGTCATGATTGGCAGCGGTCCCGGTCTTCAAGACATTCTACCTTTGGGGTTTTGCAACCTTTACCTGTACCAGATAAACTATGGGAAGATATTTCTATGGATTTTGTTGTGGGGTTGCCAGAATGCGAAGGATTTGATGCAATATGGGTAGTAGTGGATCGGCCTTCAAAGATGCGACATTTTATTCCTTGCCATACAACTTTTGATGCTTTGGGCTGGGCAGAGCTGTGTTTGCGAGAAGTGGTACGTCTTCATGGACTTCCGTGAACCATTGTTTCCTATCGAGGTCCGCAGTTTGCGTCTACTTTGTTCGCAACAGGTGTGTAATCGGTTGGGGATCAACCGAAGAATGTCAACAGCTTTTTATCCGCATATAGATGGACAAACAGACCGAATGAATGCCAGTATGGAACAGAATCTTAGGGTGTGTGTGAATCATCAACAGGACGATTGAGTTAAGTGGCTTCTGTTGGCAGAGTTCACTGCAAATGATGGAGTATCCGAAACAACCAAGTGTACACCATTTTATGCGGTTCAGTGCACCAATCCTCAGATGTCATTCAGGGGAGAACCAACGAAGGAGCGAGATCAACGACCCATGAATGCCGACATCGGCAAACGTGCAAATCGACTATAGACTGCGCTACGCGCACACGCGCACACGCGCAGCTCATAGTAAGCTTCCCGTGGACCCCTGCGCGACGCGCAGCCTATAGTCATCTATAGTCGGTTCATAGAGATGTGCGCGTGGGCCTATGGAACTATATATGGCTGGTGGCCGGAGATGGACCTATACCAGTCTTCTATGCCTGCAGTCTTCGCTGCTATACCGGTACTGTAAACTATCGCTGAGTCCGCTTCAGAGCCTGCTTGAGAGCCTGCTTGAGAGCCTGCTTGAGCGCCTCTTTGAAAGCCTGCCTGAGAGCCTTCTTGAGAGAGCCTCGCATCGGGAGGAGTAGAGTTTTCCACCGGAAGCTTTTGGCCGATGGGAAACTCTGTGTATATGGAAGCTTTGGCTAATAGATGGCTCTAGGTCTGTGGAAGCTTTGATGCTAACGTTGATGTAGCCAACCAACTTGTCTAAGTGCTTCTGGTACTATGATCACCATCGCCAACGCCATCATCATCGCCATCGCCATCGCCATCATCACCATCGCCATCATCACCATCGCCATCATCACCATCAGCCCCGGCCCAAATGCGCACACATACGCCCACAATCTGTGGAAAACAATCAGCTGATTCTGTTGCAGGAAGCCCTAAGGTTCATGATCGTGACTGTCTCATTAGACTTCACGCCATGACTGCCCTTTTAGACTTCACACGATGCTCGCCCTCTTGCTCATCATATATAAGACGCACCTTTGTCCGTCTCTCTTGTACCTACAATCAACTCACTCATTCACATCAACAGGTTATGAGCCCGGCGGTCGCTACTGACTAAAATCACCTATTTTTTTTTCTTCTTCTCATTCCACGACCTTCCAACAACCTCGTCGACTATCAAGACCTCCGAAACCTCGAAATCACCATCCTCCCACTCTCACCAAGACCCCCGAAATCACCGTCCTCCCGCTCTCACCAAGACCCCCGAAACCTCCGTCCTCCCGCTCTCACCAAGACCCCCGAAATCACCGTCCTCCCGCT
>Ga0307512_10001766_pt1 | contig 29471 bp, 27 predicted proteins | sample 14_EM_MG_FD_200267 | JGI IMG/M metagenome (GOLD analysis project Ga0307512, IMG submission 200267) | Populus trichocarpa ectomycorrhiza microbial communities from riparian zone in the Pacific Northwest, United States - 14_EM | ecosystem: Host-associated > Plants > Roots > Unclassified | place... | reverse complement strand
GCTCATTAATGGTTGCTGAAAACTTCATTTTGATAAGATACTATTAACACACTGCAAATACAAGAGCCTTATATGAATCTATAGATGGACCCGCTGTGCGACCCGCTGACAACCCGCCCAATTCAGATGGGTTGGGAGTTTACCATGGAACCGTACCCGAGTGGGCAGTTCGGGTTGATTGACGACCCGGACCGCCAATTTGGCAACGGTTCGGTTTGGACCTGGACCTGGACCGGAAGTGACGGTCCGGAACCGTTGCTAACACTACCTCCAAGTGCATCTCCAAACTCACTCGATCACGGCCTCCCAGTGCATCTCCAAACTCGAGCGATCATGGACTCCAAGTATATCATTAAGAAGCGACAGTGGGTGTACGGATATCCAGGGGTAACGGAGGTGGAATGAGCGATGGTGGGTGTATGGAGATACAGGGGTAACGGAGGTGGAATGAGCGACGCGGAGTATGTATTCGGGAGACACCGGGGTAGATAGACAGCATCTCATTGTCATCTAATCTTGTCATACAACGAAAATGCACACTCTCTCTTTCCCAACTTGTGGTCTCACTCGCTCTGTCCGTGGATACACGCCATTGCATGGATCCTCACGGCCGCGTAGTATCATACCTTCTCACCTTCTTCCTACGCTCCTCGGCCTTAATGTAGAAGGAACGGGAGGAGAGATTTTCGCAGCGTCACCCATTTCATTGCAATCCCAATGCAAGGGTGTAACCGATGAACCCATTCCAACATATGATCACAGTTGGCCACAACGCCAGACTGTTTGTTTAAAATAGGAGACAAACAGAGCGAGAAGAAACGGCAAAACGGCGATCGGAGGGAGATATGCAACGCGACATGTGGTATTGACGCCGGGCACGGAGTAATCCGCCACCGGGGTGTCTCTGATGGCTCTGACGGGGCGGGTCCACTCTGACGGAGACATTCCGGCCCGACGGAAATGTTTTTCGCTGATGCTGCAACTATGCCAAGGCGAGGAGGTCGGGTACAGCTGGAACAGTCCGACATGTGCTTGGCGTTGAATATGGCCAAAATAGCCAAAGAAGGCTTTTCGTGCGCCTCAATCGAGGAAACAAAATATCTCATTAAGAAACGACGTGCCGAGGTCCGAGAAGAGAAGAAGCGGGGTGTTGAGTTTCCTTCGCACCAAAAGGTGAAGGCTGCGATACAAAGACACCCGGCAATGCTACGTCAAAACCAAACGGCCGGCTGCCTTCCTTGCCAAATGGGCACCGCAAACAATCTGCAGACACACTGGACACGCAAAGAAACAGGTGCACCTCCACCCGACCGACGCAGAGAGTGGACTGCAGAGCCGACTCGGCCACTGCCCGGCATGCCACCCACCCCGACCGGTAACACTTCCGGAGTTCAACCTTTACAAGTCGTCAATTTGGCCGCCGGATATACCTATTTGAGTACAGCTCTTCCCTGTGCGGAATTTTTCGATGATGAGGAAACCGAGCACGATACCGATTTTGGTCCAGATATGCTGACTGATGAAGGTTAGTACACTCTCTGTGGTGTGGTAATGCAGCTAACAATCATTTTGAAGACAAGAGCAGCGGATTGAGCGATCCTGCACCTGATGACGAGCATTGAGCGAAAGACATGGGATTTTGGAGATTATTATTAAATATATCTATGTATTATTAAAGAACAACGTAGTGATCAAGAAGAAAGTAAATAAAAACTCCAGAAAGGCAGCCAAAACAATGTGAATGATGGACTGTGCGAAATTGAATGATTGCATATTGCGGATACAGCCATGGCAAAATGAGCGTCAATGGAGCATCAACAATTTTTGGTCATGCGTCCTGGGAGATCACACCTCCGATAGGTTGTAGTCAGTCATACAGGAATTTTTGGCTGCCTTTATCGGCAAAACAGATTGCAATACCCTCCCTGCCCCATCATGACAATGAGCGTGAATGGAGTGTCAACGATTTTTGGTCATGTATCCTGGGAATTCACGCCTCCGATAGGTTGTCGTCAGTCATAAAGTAATCAATGGCTGCCTTCATAGGCAAAACAGATTGCAATACCCTCCCTGCTCCATCATGAAAATGAGTGTCAACGGAGCGTCAACAATTTTTTTGTCATGCGTCCTGGGAAATCACGCCTCCGATAGGTTGTAGTCAGTCATAAAGGAATTATTGGCTGCCTTTATAGGCAAAACTGATTGCAATACCCTCCCTGCCCCATCATGAAAATGAGCGTCAACGGAGCGTCAACAATTTTTGGTCATGCGTCCCGGGAAATCACACCTCTGATAGGTTGTAGTCAGTCATAGAGGAATTATTGGCTGCCTTTATAGGCAAAACAGATTGCAAGACCAAATATCATTGACGCTCTGTTGATGCTCTGTTGACGCTCTGTTGACGCTCTGTTGACGCACTGTTGACGCTCATTTTCAGGATGTGGTTGGGCGCATTAGTATGATTGTTTTGAACATCAAGGTGGCTAATACATCGAAAATGAACCGTGACGTACCAATGTCAACATTTTACGATTAACTGTAGCAAATCTGAATGCGACCATGAATGTGAACCCCGAAACCCAGAACTGGAGATTGGAACCGACAGATCGAGCCAAACCCGGCGGAACCCATGGTTTGATGGGTACCGGTCCGGGTTTAGCCCGCCCAGAGTCAGCAGGTTGGGTTTTTGGACCGGTCTGGAACCGAACCAACCCGTTTTTTAGGCCAAAACCCTGACCGTTGGCGGGTTACCCGGACCCGTTGCCAACACTAGCGTCAACAGAACGTCAACAATTCTTTGTCGGGTAAGTGAGTCAATTGGACAGTGATTTGCTCGCTGTTATCCATAACTGATGTATCGGCAGCCTTTATAGGTAAAAGAGAAAGCGACAAGGTAACAGCCGCATTCTGAAAATGAGCGTCAACGGAGCGTCAATGATTGTTGGTCTTGTAAGTATGTCAATTGGGAATGGATTCGCTCGCTGTTATCCTTAATCAACGTAATGGCAGCCGTTATGAGCAAAACAGATCGTGACACGGTCATATCCCCAGTCAGAAAATGAGCATCAACAGAGCGTCAACGATTTCGGGTGTTGCATCTTGTATAATCCTAGGGCTGTGCTACAGCTTTTACCCAAAATCGAAGTATAGGCAGCCTGAATAGGCAATATCGTGTTCGTCGATACTGCTACACTTCAGAATGAGTGTCAACAGAGCGTCAACAGAGCGTCAACAGAGCATTAACACCGCGTCAACAGAGTGTCAAGAGAGTGTCAACGATTTTGGGAGTTGCATCTTGTATAATCCAAGGGCTCTACTACAGAATATACCCATAATCAACGTATTGGCAGCCGTAATGAGCAAATGAGATCCCAACATGGTCCCAGCCCCAGTTTGAAAATCAGCGTCAACAGAGCGTCAACGATTTCGTTTGTTGCATCTTGTATAATCCAAGGGCTGTGCTACAGCATTTATTCATAATTGAACTATTGGCAGTCTGTATAGGCACTATCGTGTGTGTCAATACTGCTACACCACAAAATGAGCGTCAAAAGAGCATCAACAGAGCATCAACACCGCGTCAACAGAGTGTCAACAGAGTGTCAATGATAGTGGGAGTTGCATCTTGTATAATCCAAGGGCTGTGCTATGGCATTTACGCATAATGAACGTATTGGCAGCCGTGATGAGCAAATGAGAATGCGACATAGTCACAGCCCCAGTCTGAATATGAGCGTCAACAGAGTGTCAACGCTTTTGTGTGTTGCATCTTGTATAATCCAAGGGCTGTGCTACGGCAGTTACCCATAATCGAAGCAATGGCAGCTTTTAAAGGCAATATCGTGTGTGTCGATACTTCTACTCCACACAACGAGCATCAACAGAGCATCAACAGAGTGTCAACGGAGCGTCAACAGAGCGTCAACAGAGCGTCAACAGAGCGTCAACAGAGCATCAACACCGCGTCAACTGAGTGTCAACAGAGTGTCAATGATTTTGGGAGTTGCATCTTCTATAATCCAAGGGCAGTGCTACAGCATTTACCCATAATCAATGTATTGGCAGCCATTATGCGCAAAAGAGAATGCGACATGGTCACAACCCCAGTCTGAAAATGAGCGTCAACAGAGTGTCAACAATTTTGTGTGTTGCATGTTGTATAATCCAAGGGCTGTGCTACGGCATTTACTTATAATCAAAGTATTGGCAGCCTTTATAGGCAATATGGTCTGTGTCAATGCCGCTACACCACAAGCATCAATGGAGCCTCCACAATTTTTAGTCTTGTAAATAAGATAATTGGTATGTCATTTGCTCGCTGCTATCCATAACCAACGTATTGCCACACAGTGAGCGGAAAAGAGAAAGTTACACGGTCACGGTGCCATTCTGACAATATCCATCAACCGAGCGTCAACTGAAGGTCATCAATTTCTGGTGATCCAGATCAGCCAATGAGGGCATTGCATGGATATTTGAGCTTATAATTCAACTATTGACCTCCTCCATGGTCAGAAATACAAATCATCAAACGAAAAACATGAATTAAAATATTGTCGATGTCGCAACATGCAAAACATGCAAAATGTGATTCCTGGATGTCGAATAATCGATTTTGATTCAGTACCATTATCAAATCACAAAGGCAAGCGTGTTATATGTACTTACAGATGGACCCGCTGTACAACCCGCTGAGAACCGGCCCAATTCAGACAGGTAGGGAGATGTCCATGGAACCGTACCCAAATTGACATTTTGGGTCAATTGACACTGCGGACAGCGAATCTGGTTCAGGGTCGGTTCCGACCCGGACCCGCACCCGAAGTGACGGTCCAGAACCGTTGCTAACAGCACATGATATAAGTAAGGTAATTAAGATTCAATTTCGTCGCGAATACACATAACCAACGTATTGGCAGCCTTTATAGGCAAAAGAGAAAGCGACACAGTCACTGCACCATTCTGAGAATGAGAGTCAACGGAGCGCCACTGATTTTTGAGGTTTCACATATCAAGCATTGCAATTGGTCATCGCAATAGCGAAATAAAGCTTCCAGAAACTTGATTGAAGAAAATCCAGTCGCAGCCTGTTTCATAATGTTGGGAAACCAGGCTGATGTCAGTGGGTGGGGTCTGGTTTGGAAAACTAATTTCGCTTTTTGCTGATGAAAATGAAACTATATGGAATTGATCTATTGAATTTTTCATTACTAATGACTACGACTGAAAACACCAGCACGAACTTCCACCATCGCTGAATCATGAGCCAAAGCTCTACCTCCCTGACAATTCTAATATTGACCAACACTGAAATATACTGGTTACCAAAATGGATGGTCAGAGAAGTTTGGATCCAGTATGGAAGTGGAGATGTTGCAAACAGAATCACTTTTGGATATTTCTTGTTTCTCTCTTCTCTTCTTCTCTTCTTTGGATCTCAGCCTGGTACAAATGGCATCAGTATGGGTTTTTATCACCTGCCACTGGAGGAGGAGATTCACTGTATGTTGGATCTGCTGAAAGGTCATCATTAAGCTGTGCCAATCAGTAAAGGGACTTTTGAGTTTGTACTAGTACATACAGCATGACTATATAATGCTTTCTTCCCATTCCTTTTCTTTTCTCTTGTACGGTTTATGCAGCCCAGCAGGTGTGCGCCTAAAGAGGGGGATAATATAACAGCAGCACATAATCCGGGGCCGGGTAACGGCCATACTATATAGTCCGCTCGCCACAAGCCTTAGATCTCTAGCGATAATCTTACATATACATCTACCCCTACTATCACTCGCATCCACGTTTGCAACTGTATTCCTATAATTACCAAACGTATCCCTATGAGGCCGAACGAAGGCATACGTGCCCTTACAGGCATATCCTTTTATACCAACTACATATCAACCAGACCTAAACAGTAAGGCTTACAATGCAGATACTTATGCAACAAGAGCCTAAAAAGCAACAGCAAGCGATTTATGGTGATATGTTTTCTCTTCGCACTTGATATTACACCATAATCTCCCACTGAGTCATAGCAGAGCTGTCTTGCCCTTGCGGATGCCTACTCAATGAACTAACAGAATATCGACAAGTTTGAACAGGACCATATTCAGCTCTAACACTAGGTTAGCTAGGATGACATCTATCAGAAGTTCACAAATTAGATTTTCCATCGCCGGATTTGCTTTGTACTTCAGAAGAATCTCCATTCCAATGCCTAGTGCAAAGCATACATTACGTACCTGGGCTTTTGCCGCCATCCGCAGTCTAGGTATTCAAATAAAGTATGCGGACATGCACCGTACTACAGACGTAGATGGAAATCATCGAGATCGATTCATTGATCCCCGTCTATTCGCTGAACCTCGCTCACTGCCAGAGCCATAGGAGTGCTTCCATCGTATTCTCCGTTCACACTGGCCTTCGCATCCAATAATATGGACACTGTATCCTACGGGGTGCACGTGGGGAGAATCGTAAGGTAGGCAAACGAGGCTAGACTACAAGCTGCAGGGGTGGGAACCCGGGAACCCTGTCGATTAAAAAACCAGTTTTAAGTTTGCTCTTCATGTAGAGGACAAGGTTGTAATTGACCGCGAAAGCTTCGACTGAGAGCGGCGAATATTCATAACTGTCTTACTCAGCAGATCAATGCAAAGCCCAAGTTCTAAATGCCCAGCTCTGCAGATTACCAAACTCATCAATAATAGATACCTGAGGTTCGCCAATAGTCAAAATTGCGGTAAAGGTGGTGAAGTCACTGAACTACAGTATCTTCACCCAACGTTAACCGCATTCGAAAAACCCCCAGATAATACGGTAGGAGGCCCCACCCACACCGGTTACATCCTGCCTTCTTGTCTTTGACATACCCTAGAGCTGCAGAGATTTGCCGCAACAGACGAACAACACCTGGAACGCGGCACTCGGAAGGTTCGTTGACTTACAAACCAAGTCTGCCACAGTGGCCGCGGGCCCCTCCCATTTTCCAAAATTCTCACCTACGAGTTCCGGTAAAATCCACTGTACCAGCACGGTTAAGAGCAAGATTTCTTTACTCAGAATTTTGAAAAAAGGGCGGGGCCCACGGTCTCTAATCAACCATAACTTCAGCACCCGTTTCATCCTTCCTAGTCATAATAGTGCGCAAGGTGTTGAGATTTTGAGATTGACTCTTCGATTGTGCTGCTTCCAGGGGGTGGCCAATCAGTTTTGAATCAGTATCGGATCCGCGGATCCGGCGGAAGTTCTCCCCTGACTCCAATCATACCTCTTTGCAACCCTACATGTATACGGCCACAGTTAACTGTCGGGTACGAGACAGCGGCGGAAGCTCAAGGCATTTTTTGACAGCCATTGCCCAAAAGGGGCTATTTGAAATAGCAGGTGCCCGGGAAAGCAACTGAGGGCTTGGTTCCATTTCGTCATCAGCATCGAACTTGCTAGAGCCCTGCCTGTTCTTTGGGTAGAAACGTATGGGCGGCTTCCTTGTCCTTAATTGCCACTTGATTTTTGTAGAACTCTAGGATGGAACTGTGGAATCGTGTGCATGTCGCTGCGGAGCCGTGAAGTGTGCGGAGGAATTGGCTTAAAGAAAACATACCACACGCTCCCACTCATCATTTCCCACGACTGCAATCCCATATTTTCGTTATGACATGTTTCCGCATATCACTGAGCTCGCGCTCGGAGCACAGCCAATTTCGTCTCAACCAAGAATCAGTCACTCTCGTCGGTCAAAGGTTCCTATATCCTGCGCTCATGTCCAAGGTACCCATTTTCCGTGTAGGGAACATGTTAACAGCAGGTGTAGATTGAGGCAAGAACGTGATTCACGTGTCTAGAATATGTTGCTGGAGTCTCTATTTAACCCTAACCCCACTTCTCATTCATCGTCTCATCGTCCATATTCGCCATCCATCGTATACAACATATATAGTGATGATCGATGATCGTAGAACAAGACAGAGCCGCAACAAAAACAAAAACATGCCAAGCTACCACATGCTAATCCCGAGTGCGCCTCCGCCATCGTCACCCTCAATCCCATTCCGTTCCTGTCACCTATCTCCTACTCCTACTCCTACAACTCCCACTCCCACTCCTACTCATACTCCCATTCCCCAGAATCCTGTCGTCTCTTTATCCATCCTAACAAAATCTGCTTCGTGCGAGGACTTGAGTACCGCTTGAAACCATCCAGCTGGCGACGCGTCTACCTTGAGCCTTGGACGTCCACCTCCTTCCTGGCAACACTGCCACACCACCACCACCTCCTCCTCCTCCTCCACCACTCCCTCCGCCATCGACGTCGTTCAAGCTTTCCCAACTCCCGACTTGCAAGCCGTTGCCGCCCTATTCCTACGCTTGCTCCATGACCCCGATGCATTTTCCTACGAGGACTACCAGGCTGCCAAAGGTCTCCAGCTACTACCGCGCCGCTAATCAGCCGTTTAGGCTACAGATTAATGGATCTGCAGTACACCTACTACGCCGGTTATGCCGCCAAGATCCTTCGCTTTCTCGCTGTCATTGTCCGTGTCGGCAAACCTATCCATTATCTCCATGTGACAAATCAACTTGAATGCCAGAACACACGCGACCCTGATAGTGCCCTCCGACTATTCTTCCGCAGCGCTTCGACTACCATCTACTCACGCTGCCTCCTACAGCTCCAACAGGCCGCGCAGTTGATTGCAGTCGTCGAGGTGAAGCGCGGCGACGACCGCTATGGCGACCTGCCCGCTGCAGCCTCTGCCTAACTCCTCACCGTCGCACAGTGCTACTTCTACGCACTGCCTACTGCAATCGTCGCGTTGCCCGTGGTATTGATCGAGCACACCCGGCTTAGGCAGGAGCTCGACTCGGATATGCAGGCGTATATGCCAACCTGCGAGCAGCCGCGCAGGAAAATTGATCACTGCCGTTACTTATAAGCCGTCACTCGAAAGCTGCCACTCACCCTCGGACCTTCACAACAATTAATTGCATAGTACTCGAGTGAGGGCATGATGCATCGGATATCATTTCTCGGCTCATATTCCGCAAAACCTGTGGTTTCGCTCTCTGATGCAGACAAGAGTGGTGCCGAGTGATAGGGATTAGTGTACCAACCCACTGTGCATCAACGTTTCGTTTGTTCTTAAGTACAGTACATCGGGTCGCTTGTAACGTGTATCTTTTTCTCATGCTATTATCTATGAGATGCCTCTCCAACCATACAAGCATTGCATGCAAATGAGTTCGGAGAGCAGGCGCTATGCTCGGCCAAAGCTAAGAATGGTATAGAGTATTGTTGACCATACTCAGTCTGCCAGACTAGACCACACTCGCTTGTGTTTATTGTTTGTTAGAATTTCCGAATCTCTGCGAGTGATCTACCATGATGGAAACGAATACGTATGCGCTGCAGTCCCTTGCATAGCATCCCTGCAGCCGCGTGCGACAAAATATTCACCTGGAGAAATAATGCGGCTGGTTTGTGGGGGCGCTCTGTGCGATATTTAGACTTCAACCCGCTAACTAACGTGTGCCAAATCTTGAACTTCGAAATCTACTCCCAACCCGAACGCGCTCTAATCAATTCCCCATTTACTACCTCTACACATGCTATCATGCCACTCGACCTTTCCCTCACGCCAGTCTCCTCTGACGCCCTCACGCTCGAATCTCTCCAAGATCTACTCGCACTCGCCCTCGACCTCGTTAATACGCTTCCAAAACGCATCTTTGCACCCTCTCCTCTAGAGTCTACAAAGATCTCGTGGTCCTCCGCCAAAGGCGACGAGGAAAACAAGATCTGGAGAGCGACACACAACAAGGAACCATGGATAGCGCGCGTGTCAAATTTCTCCGATATCTCGTATGACGTGTTGCGGCGCGGGCTTCTGGTCGAAAAGAGTCTCAGTGAGAAGGCGGCATTTTTGCAGGAGAACGATGAGATTGAGAATATTGGAGAGGAGCAGTTTGGAGATATCAATGTGCTAAGTCAAGATTCCTGTCCCCCACGCCCGCAATTAAGGGTGCTGACACTGAATCGTAGATGTCCATAAACTCCTTCACATACAAGCGTTCTCGGCGCGCGAATTCATTGAATCGATAATTTCTCGAGATCTCGAAGAGGATGAGGGAAAGAGGTCGTGCATCATTGTGTCTGTGCCGAAGACAGGCGACATCAAGGATACTTTGCACGCGCTTGGGGTCTACTCGTCGGTGGATTTGGTTCGTGAGTTAGGAGAAGGGAAGGTCGAGGTCATAATGGCGTGCTGTGTGAGTTTCCTAGATTCAGTGGATCGTGTATCGGAAAATGGTATATACTGATGAATTTGGTAGTGCGACGCGAGAGGAAGTATTCCGAGGTGGGTTCAGAATATGGCGATGCCAGGGCAAGTTCTTTCGGACGCGCAGAAGTTCTTTAAGTATATGCGAGAGCGGAAGGATTGATCTGTTAGATACCGGCGTTATAGAGAGCATCTAGAGAGCATCTAGAATCATTGTGGAGGATTGATTGATTAGCGAGAGGCGATTGCACGTATTCTAAATTTAGTACAGCTACAAGCTTAGCGTTATAGGCGCTTGCCATCAGCAACTCTGCGCCCGACCCGGGTTCAAATCCCGGCTGAATCAGAATTATCTTTTGCTTAGTCCTTCTTTGGTCCGTTCGAAAGCCCGAATCAGCTCCATCACAAGATAAAAAAACATACTAGCATTACATAGACGTAGTATATCTCCAATGGGCTCATTATTAGAAGGGAAGTTTAATCAGCCAGACTAGCAGTAATGGTTTAAGTATATACAGTGCCTGAGAACAAGGGGTCTTCTGGATATGATCGATCATTGCCCTAGGGCATAGTTGGCTGGCAATGTCATGTCAATAAATAGGTTTCCGCACGGATTGTTCAACCCTCACATCACTATCCAACTGACCCGCTCACCCTGACCAACAAGGTCCTCTCCAGAAACACAAACCAACCAACAAAGCCCACTCTGAGCAGCAATAGAGTCCACATAGACCTGCCCTAACCGCAAACCCACACTTCTACGATCACGATGGTCGATAGCCCCGGATCCGTTTAATTGCCCACTATTATCTAAGCGATTAGCTCGGCCTCGATTCACATAGTATATCCTCTTTTGATCCATCACGCTACTCTCTTACGTCTGCAAAACATGTCTTACGGACTTCGTTGAAGGTCCGAGCGACTTATCAGAGGTCTGGGACTTATGGTTTCATGTACCCCTGCCCCGTTTCTGTCTCTCCTCAGGTAGTGAATGAATTCGCTTTTATCGTCGAATCCATTTCGAAGGGAATATATATTAAATAGAGACGCAACAACAGAACCCAGAGGCTTGGTTACGTCGGAAGCCATCTTGATTATGCTGCACACTTATCTTCATACCAGAAACACTGCTCATCTTCCGACAGGAGTCCGGAATATGCTAGTGCTCATGCAAAGCCTGGGGAGCATGCATGGCATTACACTCGAGGTGAAGTGATGGACTTTGCTACTTTACCTGTCATGACGCCAACGATACTAGGTTTGTAGACTCAAGTTTAAGTTTCTGCATAGAGTAGAACGAAAACAGATGGTAGCAGGGCTCTACAGGGACTTCAGTGGCGATAATATCACCTGAGAAGAGTTTCTAAACATGAACGGTTCAAGGATCCATGACAGAGTCTTAGAAATCACGTATGCTTAAGATTTCTCTAGCACCAGCAGTTAACTGACGCCAGGATACCCTCCTGAAACAGGTGTAGGATGTAACGGCCTTATGGATCAGAAAATGGTGGAAAACGCAAGTATGATGGAGGCAATCGCAGTCCTGAAGCATTAGGAGACCAGTACATAAGTCACCGGGACTAGATCAAGATGTCCCGTACGAATGGTTCAAGTGGTATATAACAAAAAGGTCTAACCTCATGGAAGCGCTCGAATGTGTAACATGATGGTCAACGGCGACTATCCCGTCAAGATTAACGCCTGCAGCGAGGCTGTCACAACCTACCTGAGGCTTATTAGCAACTTATAGTCCTCTTCGTGTTTCTTTCCATATACATTCCGAGAAGCGCTGTGCCAACCATACAGTTATTCAGCGGGGCATTACCATCTTCTGCAGGATCTACTTGAACGAAGCACATGCAACGCAATCCTCGTCGTTAGGTTACACTAGGTATGAATCAACAGGATTCAAGCTCATTGTTTACAGTGATACTGACACTTGAGGTGACATAAGCTCAGACGGTGCGGAATATGGGGTTACGTTGAATCTCTGGGGTGTCATGAATGGTTTGAGAGTCGATTGCTGGCTTTTTTTTGGGGTGCGTGAGGCAAAGAATGAAATCATGGAGAAAAAGATTCAAGCATTCAAGGATGAGAATAGGGAACTGAAGATAAGGATTGCGAAGGGTGATCTAACCCAACCAGGTAGATCGTTTTCCCTTGGCAACTGTATTTGCCATCAGGAGAGGGTGTGTGCTTGCGGTTAAAAGGGCAAAAATAAAAAAATTCCGTCTCAACATATTATTGTTCTTTTAAAGGACATAACATATCCTGGTACGTGGGTGGGTTCAATAAATATATGTTCCGTACGGTAGGCAACCCGCGATAACTCGCAACCCGGAGCAGCTCGACAGCCCATCTGCGACCCCGCGAATTTTTTAGCCAGAGAGATTGTAACCAACCTCCGCAACCAATCACCACCACTATCTATGTGATTGAAGGTCTTGGGACTTTTGATGGGACCCCACAACACTACTGAGACTTATTGGATTGGGTGAGCTACGCAAAGATGGGACCAAGATCTCATACGTATACTAATTAGTGTCTCACTCAATCTCATGGCCATTACTATGCTCACACCGCGTGGGGAAGTTAGCCAAGAGAGCGAACCAGAAGAAGCTTTTTGTATGTAGAACGGACCAATGTAGTTGGGGATGGAAGACGTTTCGCAAACGTTTACAAATTCCTGAGATAGACTGTAAATGTCGCGAACCGGCGACCGCAGTTCGCGAACTGAAATGGACATCCATGGTACGGAACATATATGTTTTGATCCATGGTGAATTCACCAGTTTGTGAACCGGACGGACCGATTCGCGATATTTTGTGCCGTTCGTAAACCGGACAAGAGGTTCGCCAACTGTTCAATTTATGCAAACCATACCCATTTAAAGTCACTACAATTTGCAGGGGTGGATATGGTAGCTGGTTCAAACCTCCCTTGAATTCCGCATGAAGCAACCGCCGAGCCTTTATCAAGTCACCGCTTCCTTGTATTTCTCCTGCAAGGAGTGACTCTAAATCTTGTTTTATTCTCTTGGGCCTGCAAGTGCAGAGTATATGTGTGTAGGAACTGAGATGCCAAGATCCTACAATGTTCCAAAGTAAAGGTTCCTGAAAATCAAGGAGGATTCAGTTCGCTGGCCGAGAGGCTTAAGGTTGCCTAAGTGACGGTCGTGGCTAGCTGCATAGTGATACGAAATCAACCGTTGAAATAGTGCTTGAGGCAGCTGTGATGCCGAGTATTACCGGTCTGAGGTCTTACATGGTTTACACCGTTCTTGTTGCATGGGTGTGAGAAGCAATAGAATTGTTTGATTAAATCTCTATTAGTTACTAGTACTCGCATACTTGGATTTTCAGTTTGCAAACCGGACATAGTTCGGGAATGGGTAGAGATAGTCAACGGGTCGGAAAATATGCTGTAACGGGTTTTGGGGTTGGTACATCAGCAGCCAGACAGGCTGTAAGTATTTGAAATATTATATTACAGATGTTGATCAGCGTCAGACAGCCATTGTACTTAGCGTTGACTTAAGACCTGTCAGCACGAGTGTGTACCTCAATAGATATATGCCAGAAGGTTCCAAAAACGAGAGCTTTGTGTTTGAATAGCAAGCTAAAGCAGATGATCTTGCTGCAGAACCTCTGCATACTCCTCCACTTCTCGCTGCAGTACTTAATAATCAAGCCGGATTGTTTCAGTTTTCTTTCTTCAGGAAAAGATATCAAAAGTAGTTTCGGGCACTGGCAATATGCAAGCACCCTCCTGGAGCTCCTAAGTGTTTTTTTGTGTATTCGTAGTTGATACTAGTACCTACTAGAAATATTTAGATATGCTATTGAACCGTTCCATTTTGTTTCCTTAAAGTAATAATGTCTACTTGCTCGAGCTCAAATACCACCCCATCCAGTCTCACTAACATAGCCTACTACCGCAACCACCGACCTCGAAGCCACCCAATACGCCCCCATAACAGCCCCCGCAACCATCAACGCAACAATATACTCCCCCCTCCCCTTTACGACGAAATATACTGCTATCAGCACCTGAAACCCGTACAAACACCTCGTCACCTTCCTCCCAATCCTCTCCAGCCGCTCTAAATATTCCTCTGCCTTCGCACCAAGATCTTTGCTCATCCATTCCACCTTCTCAATCTGCACCCGCAGCATCTCCATATGCGCATCCGTCTTCCCATCTAACCTTTGGATCAAAACGTCAATTCTGTCCAGCTGCGCCGAAGCCTTCTCGTCCAGTGTGTTCACCCTACTGTCCAAGATCCCCGATAAGTGTGTGAGTCTCTCCCGGAGGATCTCGTGTAGGTGTGTGAGTCGCTCGGTGGATATGCGTTCGAGTAGGCGGGCGGTGTCGATGCCCGCATCGCGGAAATGGAAACCCGCCACTAAGGTGTCAGCTTGCATGATTAGTCACCGGAAGCGGGGAACGTACGTGTTAGCTGCAGCCACCCGAGGAGAACGGTGAAAATGAGAGCGAGGCGCATGTTTGAGAACGTGAGTTTGTGTTAGAATGTGTTGCGCGAGAGGTGGGAACGATAAGACGGAAATAATCACGGCTGGCTGAACGAGAGTGGTAGTTCGAGCGTGGCGGGCGTTGACTCGCTGGTGAGGCTGCGGTGCGGGGGGTTCCACAAGAGGTATAATATATTATATGAAATGTGACCAGTGGTGTAAGGGTTATAGAGAGGCATCGATGGCTTCTTAAAAACGTCGTAAGTTGCTCACAAGGTATGGCTCAGGTACCTGAAAGTATGTTTGTGATAGGATGATGCGGACTAAATATGAACAAATTTTTCTATTGACCAAAGAAAGCATTAATAAGAACCGATTCCTTGATCACTCTATAGTATACATACCGTACTGCTATAAATCTATTTACCAACGCAAAACTTTTCAAACACAACCCCCAAAACCTCCTCCACATCTCCACTTCTCTCGCCACGCCCTGTGATCCTCCCTAGACACTCAGCAGCACCCCTCAACTCCTCCGCCATAGCAACCACATCCACCTCGTCAGCATCATTTTCACCCTCGATCCCGACCATCTCCAGGAAGTCGTCCAGGAATGAAATACATGCCTCCACCAGCAACCGCTGTCTCTCAGTCGCCCCGATAGATTCGTACATCTCCTCCGTAGACGCTGCGCCAAGTGGCGAGGTCATGTGCTGGAATATTTCCGTAAGCCCGTTCAAAAAGTTCTGGATCCCGTCTTTTCCCTCGCCCGCGACGCAGGAGACTCCAAAGATTCGATCTTCTTTGACAGAAGGGAATGCGAAGCTGAGTTGGCGGATGAGGTCCATGGGAAGACCTGGGGGGGATGTGGAGGGGTGAAGGTCGATCTTGTTGACTACCACTACCACCTCCTTCCCGGCTTGCTCTGCTTCGTTGACGAGTATCACCAGCTCCTGCGAGATCCGCAAGCTGACTCTTTTGCCCTGACCTTCGATTTCGACCACAGCCACGACTATGTCGCCGGACATGGCACGCTTGTGTGCACGCTGGATCCCTTCGTCTTCTATACGCCCGACTTTGTTTTCGACATCGTTGACCCGTAGTCCTGCGGTGTCGCCGAGCACAACCATGAACCCCCCCACATCGACAGCAAGATCAACAACATCCCTTGTCGTCCCAGCTTCCTCGCTAACAATCACCGCCTCCCTTCCCACTACTCGATTAAGCAGTGAACTCTTCCCCGCATTCGGCGCGCCGACCAACGACAACGAAATCCCACTCTTCAACAACTCTCCCCTAACCGCATTCTCGGCATGCACCCTCAGTGTCTCCCTTAGCGTTTCCACACACAGCGCAACACTCCTCACAAGCTCCTTATTACTCTCCTCAAAATGCTGGTCCTCAGAGAAATCAATCAACGCCTCCAGCTCCCCCCTAGCCTCAACTAACCCCCGTCTCCACTCTTCATACCGTCCCGCCAGCCTCGCACTATTCCCACGCACTGCACGCTTCCGTTGCTCCTCCGTAGCCGCATCCATCGCCTCCCCCAATGCCTCAATCTCGGGAAGACTAAGCCGGTCGCTATAAAATGCCCTTCGCGTAAACTCCCCCGGCTCAGCATATCGGGTATTTGCGGCGCACAACGGGATCGCGGCGAGGACAGCGCGGATTATTGCCGGGCCCCCGTGCAGGTGTAGTTCGAGGATGTTTTCGCCTGTGTGTGAGTGTGGTGCGGCAAAGAAGAGGCATAGTGCGCCGGGGTCGAGGAGATCGTGGGTTTTTGGGTGGTAAAGGCGGCGGAGGAGGGCGTAGCGGGGTTTTGGGGGTGAGGAGGGGATCGCGGAGGCGGGTGGGGTTGTGAGGGTGGTGTAGACCTGGATTTTTAGCGAGCGGGAGAGGAATAGGGGAGAGCCTTACGTCGAGAGAGGCGGGGCCGGAGATGCGCACGACGGCTACGGCAGATTTTCCGGGCGGCGTGGAGAGCGCGTAGATTGTGGTCGTTGAGTCGGGGGTGGTGGAGAGCGCGGAGGAAAGCGCGGTGGCATTGAGGGCGTGCTGTTGGTGCGGGTGGCGGTGCGGAGAGAGGAGGTTTGAGCATTGCCAGTGGTGTCGTCGCGGTGGGTGTGGCGGTGGTGTGCGAAGGACGAGAGTCGCCGCGGTCGGCGGTCGTATGCGGGGTAGTTGTGCGAGATGGGATCGCAGACTCGGGCGCATGGCGGGAAAGCGCGAGTGAGATGGGAAGGAGGAGTGAGCGTGAGAGTTGGTGGTGGTGGAGGGCGCTATACGGTGGTCGCTGCAGCGACTGGACGAGAGCGGGGTTCAATGAGCTTCGGAGGTGCGAGGGCGGTGCGGGATACGTCCGAACCCTTACCCTGGCTGCAGTTGAGATATCATACCCAGGCACTTAAGTGGTTAGGGTACCTTCGAAACGTTCCTTCAGAGGACCTGAGGTTCCAACGGTGCCTCACTAGGTAGAGCCATAGTACGTAATCTGACAAGCACCCCCGCATAGACACTGAAGCGGAAGTGTGGTATGCCGTCTGAAGTTCTGCGTTCAATAAGAAAGCCGTCCATTTCTGAATTACCGATGTTGACGCTAAACCAAGCAATGAACATGAATAAACACTAGCTTAGCTGGAAGACAGTGTTGTTATAAATATTGTGTGCTGTAAACGCCAAGCGCTATAAACCGCAGACCAGCAACGTTCACTCTTTTTGCTTTTATATTTCCCTAATTCTGTTGCAGAGGTGTCAGACCCTCTGTCGACCGGGGAGGACTGCGACTAATATAGGACTAGTTATAGGCATGGTTCAGTATACAAGGTTACAGTCTTAACTTTGGGGACTAGTACGTACCGTACTTAGATCTGAATAGCGGTGTCTTCTGACTCCTGAGCCTTAACAGTCGGTACAAAACTGTCACCAAGTCAAGAGCAGTGCAGGTTTTCGAGCTTGTGGCTAGGTAGGTGTTTAGAGCACCGGGCTGTTTTGTAGCACCCCTCCAACTGAGTTAGGTAATCTGGTATCAATTGTGTAATGAATTTCCGGGGTGTTGGTTCGTTAGACTGTTTGGTAATTCATCGAAGCATGTACTCGTCCTTTACACGCTCTAGTCAATCCTTCTTCCCTACAGAAATAGAAGCAAGCAGTCTTGGTTAGCCGCTGATGCAACAAGTTTTCTTCGTAACGATGTTTATTTGCTAGGGTAAACCCTTAGTTATCCACAACTGCCAAGCCGCAAGATTTAGTTTATTGACGAGCGAGATCGAAAAATAATGATTGCCATAAGTTTTGAGCCTGTGACTTTGGTATTTACAGCTCCTAGCATTTATATACCACTATTCTCTGCCATTCGAGTTAGGAAAATTTTGTTCATTTCCATATCCTAGGTCACTGAACCCCACTCCATGCAGTTGCTCGCATTTTGCTCGCAATTCAGGCGTCCGTACGATTGCGCAAGCCGCTTTAGCAATGAAAATATCAGTGTCAAAGTGACTGTACTGTAAAACAATAGAGTCTTAGCCTAGGTTATAGTACGTGTTCGAACACAGGTGTGAGGGTAAGACCTCAGCAATCCTGTTTGGTTCCAAGCGCTTTTCTTTCGGAGAGTAGCTGTTACGGGCAGGGAGGACAAAAAAGAGAACAACAAATGAGCATTCAAGCTTTGGAACCTTTGTGTTTGTAGCATCCCTGGCGTTTGTAGCGCCTGGCGTGCAATGACACCATGAATTCCTAACTGAACTAAGCATCCACTCTTGTCTATTGGAACATTCAGACCTTGATCATGCTGCTGATTCGTGCAAATAGGCACAACGGTCCATGGGAGCAATTTGACTTCAACATCGCTACTCGCCGTTTTCACAGGTTGTACAGCTATAATCTTTCACCACCGCAGGTTTCGAGGCTGTGACCTTGGATGTTTACATACCGGGTGTTTATTGCGCCATGCTCTACTAGTTGAGTTAGAGTGTTATTACGTATCCGACTATTATGGGACTCTGGATCACGATGAATCCCACAGTCCCGGAAATTCGTTGGCACGAGGGTTGATATGGGCTTTTTTAAGGCATGGAGTTCAACAATTAAGCACTAGCATAAGCAACGCACGAGACAGACGGAGGATTTACTTTGATGAGAAATCTGGAGACGATGTATGCTATTTGTAGTCAGACGTCTAAACATCCGAAGATACTAGCATACCGGTTTCGGGCAGATATTAATTAATTACCCTCCAAGTAGCCATGACATCATCAGTTCGGGGTGTTCGGCGTTTCTGGCGTACTATGCCGGCTATTATTGTATTTCAATTATAAGCATATAGTCTGGCGTGGTGAGACGACCACAGACTAATGCTTGTGGTACAGTTGAGGACTACTAGTCCCGGTGCATTTTAGGCCCATTTTTTATAGTCGAATCACTCCACCAAAAAAAACCCGAAAAATTAAAAGGGCTCTGTAATGTTGTTCTTTGAGGTGTCCTCTACAACCTAACAGAGCCCAAATATTTTTCCTACTTGTGGTTGTGGAGTCATTGAATTTTAAAATGTCGGGTTCTGTATAGAGTCCCAGACAAATATCGCCATACAAAATTATTATACCCAGGTAGAGATACCTTACATTTTAAGTATAATCGAGTGATTTGGATGTCAATTACCTGATTAGGTAATTATGGATCATGCCTAAACTAATGCTTGGCATTCAATATCTGACTAAAAGCCTAATTTCTTATAATAAATTTCCATTTTAGGCAATTTTCAGGGCCCAAATGAATGTCGCGACCCCAGCTAAAGGCGTCCCCAACTATAGATCTACTGAAGCTGTTGATTGGCGCCAGGGATGCTGATCATTGCGGAAACCGCGGAAGTCGCGGATTCCGCGGGTGCTAATACCAATCCCACAGCCCTCTCTCGTTTTGGGCACCTGAATTGCTAACATCAATAGTGCTAGCCGGCTATGAACGCTTCACATTACTAGATAATCATTGAATTAGTAGAAAGCGAGCTTAGCTCAGCAAGCTGAATAGGTGCCGACTTGCATGTTCGAAACTTGCAACTCTATTGGTGCTTGGTGCTATAACAGCACTGCTAAGGCTTGAAACCATGGCTGTCACTGAACTTAGTGCTAGAAACACTAGCGTGCAAATTCAAAAACTGTAGTAGATTCTCACCTACTATCGGTGTTATAAACACCAGTCCTAGGCGACTACCACTTTGCAGCTTTTTTCTTTACGTGAACGTTGCTCAAGTTTCGACGGAATTCGGATGAGTAAATTTCCCATCAAGTAAATTGAATTAATGTGAATATAATTAGTTTCGCTGGCTGAGTATGGTGCTATAAATATTATCTTGTAGGTTCGAAACCTGCAGTTTAGTCAACCTTTTGCTCTTTAATTTCACTAGTCAACGCCAGGTAAAATGAATGATACACGAAGTATGACTGGGGTGTGCTGCCACTTATAGTGTACGCCACGATCCGGTTCACTGGCAGGCCTCAGCGACTTCACTCTCTTAGGCGCACTTAAATTTATATTCCCGACAGTAATCTACCTCACACTCCCGGCTGCTAGCTTTCTTATTCCAGCTCCCACAGATTCCGAGTTCCTAACTCCAAAAGTCTCCGCCCTCCCGACTGAGATCCACATTGTATTCTCATCTTCATTGCTGTGGATCACCTTTCTTCGCGGGGTATGCCGGGCGGGCTCTAGGGTTGTAGGTGATCATAGCTCCCTATAGTTTGAGTAGCCGAAACATTCACCAATGTCGCCATTGTTTCATACTTGAACGCGCATTAGTACCAGATTTCGTGTTTATGAGAGCCATAGCATGGACACTCGGCGGCGATGCGGCACCATTTCGCTAGGCTGTGGGGAGTACGCACAATACCCCGATTGGTCTATTTCTCGGTACCTGCGCCTACGAATGGGAGCAAACTTTCTGAGGTGGATAAGTAATAATAAATACGTCTGTTGGACGGTTTGTGATGAAAAGCCTTACTCTGCATACACCACGTTTCATGATATGCGCATGGGGTTTTGACAGCTTCTAGACGAAACAAGGCATGGGTTCTAGCGTGATCTATTGTAGGTGCCAAGCCATATAAGTTGGTATAACGACAGGTGCTCCTTAGCTGTGAAGGCTTCCTTCCGGATTCCATCTAGAGCAGGTGCTGCATCAACAAACAGGATACTTAGCCGGGGCGCTTGCATTGCTACTTCCAGCCCCAACAGCGAGATGCGGTAGCAGCAGAAGCAGCGACGATACGAAGTTTCACAGCAGCGTGCAGAATCCCCCTCACAGATTCCTCGCTTAGAGACGAGTGGAAAATAGATACCAAGTTCTTGCTGTAGGCTAGAGCATCATTCATGCATTCATACTGATACGGAAGTGTTCGGGATAACGCCCGAACTAATACCTAATCTGTACCTTCTCTTAAACGAAACTAAACTGCTGGAAACATGTTCCAACTGCAGAAATAATCGAACATTCATCACCATTGGCCGAGAAGGCGAATATGCCACCGGCTATGCCTTATTGGTTGGCTGGTTGCTCACGTTTGATATGAATACATGATTCATATCCGACCCGCTCTTCGATATTCAGTAGGGTGGTTAACCTGATTCGGTGACGGCATTGTCGTCTCTCACATCTCTAACTTCCTGTTGGGTGGTACTCTATCAGGATATCACATGGATATCGCATGAATGCCTGATGCCAATTTCGTCATGCTGACTCCGGGAAATAAGCCATTTGCCAAAGGTCTTATCAGCGATACGCTTGTTAACTACTGTGAGCGATTTCTCGCATACGAAGTAGCGGTATCAGAAACGTTTTGATATTCGGTAGGATAATAAGCCTTCCGTCCGGGATGAGAACTTTAACATAGTTACACGTCCCGGTTTCCGAAGCAAGAGTCTCCCCAGCCCCGCACCGTTTCAATCGAGGGTCTGACTGGATTTCAGCCGTTGTTTCCCCCCCGGCCGTTGCTAGACGTCAAGGAACAACCCAAACCACTACCTACGCTCGGGGGTCATCGTAACCCATGCTGGCTAATACCTCCTCCCTATATACCGGTTCAACTGTCGCAATTGATGTAAAATGCTACCATCAACATCACCAGCATCAACGACACCGCCAAGTGCGGGCGTGGGCACAACCTCTCAGAGCCGGTTCAGGCTTGCGATTCTGATCTTATCAGTCATCAACAACAGCACTGCATTCGCCTTGTGCGCACGAGTCGCTTGGGACGCCTGTAGCTACCGAAAGATTCCACAAGACATAGAGAAGGGCGGCTCCGGGAGATCGCCCACATGGCCATCATTATCGGGGAAGGAGCTCTACCCTCTGATTTTCGGGATTGCCGTGTTGCTGCAGGGTGGGATTTTGGTGGTTGTGGAAAGCCACGGAATGAGGGGTTATGATGTACTGGACGGGACGTGCAAAAGGTGGGCAACAATTGCGTGGCCTGGTAAGATTTCTCATTGAAATAAAGTATGGCGGAGCTGATGTTCCTAGGGGTATGGATACCAATTTACATCAACCTTGTGTTTGCAGCAGACACCGCCATCCGAGTAACTACGAGGCTACAATTGGAACCACGTTCCTGGCGAGGTGTAGCAAAAATGATGGCAGGTGCCATCGTACTATTAGTTCTCACGTCGATACCAGCGGGGCTGAGAAAATGGGAAGCACAAGATGGCGTATGCACTGGTGATCTGATGACGCTGATGGCGCCATTTTCAGCAATTGGAGTTGTCGCTTTGTCTGCAATGCTTCTCAGCACATTCTTTTTGACGGGGATAATTTTGTGGGGTTTGATTCGAGGCACAAAGATTGGGATGGAACAAAGGATTGCTTTTAGTAGGGAGTTATTCTTTATTCTTGCCAATATGCTCCAATGGGTATATATCCAGTCCCAATATGTTAGAAATTGCAGCTAACAATGGTAGATCCTCATCTTGCCAAACTACTTCACGGGATCAAGCCGGAACCATTTACAGATCATATCCTCTCTTGCAACAGTGGTCATCAACATCTCTGGAATAATTGCCCTCGCACTGCATCTTTACCTTCGAAAAAGCAACATGTACATAGCCCGCCATGGTTCTTCTGACACCACGATAACGTACAGCAGCAAGGGCATGGTCCGACTGCACTCGGCGGATTCATCCACTATCCTTAGGAATGGGACTCCCCGCATAATCCAGACTCACGCCATGATCCTCGAATCCACACGTCCGTCGTCCATTACTCTCGAGCAAAATCGTCTCTCTGCCAGCACCGCCACGTTGAACCGGGTTGGCGATGAGATAACACCTCTTATGGTAACATTGCTGAATTCCACACGCAGTACCACGCATCTTTCTCCATCAGCTGCGGCATTCCCGCAACTTGCAGTTCCTTTCTCGCAACAGTCGGAAAAACTGGGACAATACACACACTACCGCCCCGCAAGCGTTGCTTCAACAGCTTCAACAGCCTCTAGCTCTTCCAATTCCCCTCTCGTCTCCACGAACTCGCCGTTATTCCCCATGCCGCCCACACGTCTAAGTACCGTTAAGAGAATGCCGAGTCGTCCGTCACGAACGGGAGTTCCGCTTGTCAATGTCGAAAGAGAACAAGACCTTGGAAACAGTGCGAGGAGGGATGAGTTGCTGAAAGAGGTTCACAGCCATACACAAACTGGCACCACTAAGAGCCTCTTTGAAGTGGTTCAGAACACAAGCCCGAAGCTTGGGGCGGAATGACAATGTGCAGGAGTCGGGGGCTCCGGTGGTAATCAGGTCAGCGCACATCTAGGTGGACGGCCGGTTGGATAATATGTGCGGCGGTGGACAGGAGCACTTCATGCGGTACCTGGGGTACCCATGGCTGAGTGTGGATCTCCTTTACGCTGGTGTAGACTGGTGGTGTCGTGGCGCACCCTAGCCCCACCGAGACCGGTCTCCGTTCTCTTTACCCTTGATTTCCTTTGTCCAGGACAAACGAGGATGTAATATTAATTATACTAGAGTACATACTTTCGCATATGTTGAACTGGCGTTTGGAAACAACTACTTGTATATTTTGTATTTGTATTTTTCACTGTATATTCTGACCCCCTATAGGTCCCGGTTTCCAAAAAAAGTCACTATTTGGCTATTCCTTTTTCGATCCCCGCCCCGCTGCATAAATGCAGACAGAAGGCGCCTAGATGCTGTTACAATTACAACATGGGCTGAAATTAGGTTGTAGCTTCATGTTGGAACGTGCTCAATCATCACATATCACACGTAAGCGCCGGACGTTTCTTGTTGGGTAGTATTTTGGTAGGTGTTGGTAAGACGGCCTGGACCGGTAGCTCTCTTGTATCAGCATGCATATGACCCGACTTGGGTGATGCGAAACGACTGTCAGGGTTCGGATAAATATCACCTCGACAGTCTAGTATATGTGTCCAAATTTGGCTCGGAAAGTGGCCCGGGTGGGGACGTTACCATATAGGGTAGAAAACGCAGTAAACGTAGTATACGTAGTCTACATACATACGTACATTTGATTGGCTAAATTCCGACCAAGCTGCATGAAACCATGGCCACCCTCGACAACGTGTAACTGGCAAGCTTAGCACATGGAAATCCTCCTTCCCAAATCGCAGAACCAGAGTCCTACCCACCTTAAGGCTGTAGTACCTAGATACAAGACCAAGATGATGGGTGTGACTATGCCAATTCTGAGTGGGTTGTCAAGTGACTTGATGAACATTGCCTCTAACTGCTTCGCTTCATTGCAGGCTTGCTCTATATTGTCACATACGTCTTCTTAGATATGCAAACGGTAAGTTCTTTCGCTCATTACTTCGGATTGGACTGGTACGTATTGAAAATACGGAAGTATCTACATTTCTCTTACTAATATTTGTACTTTCTTAAGTATTCTCCTTATGATAAGACAGTACTTTATCGATAAGGATAGTGTGGTGTGTTAATAACTTTTAATACTTTTGTTATCTTTTATATTGAGGTTGTCTAGAAAGTTCCGGATAGAACATGTCTAGAACCTTCTTTTTGGTTCCGTTGAATATGGGATTTATCAGCGCGTATCTTAAAAGAACGCGCCTAGATTGTTCTGTTATATTTTTTACGGTTCTTATGTTTTTTAGGTACAGTTGCAGAGTATTTCTCTTCCTGTTTTGGTTATTGATCCACGACCGTGGTCAAGGACAATCACTCGTTTATTATTGTATATATAGATACTGTTTTTCCGGTTAGAGAACAGTTTTCTAGACTTGCTCAGACATCGATAGGAATACTACAATATCTCCCTCGACTCCTCTTCTCAGTATATGCTTGCCTTTCGAACATTGTTTAATTTCGTTATACTTGCACTACTGATTCTTCGTATACATCTTCTGTGATTCTAATAAATCTCTTCGGACTTTTGCTGTTATACTCGAATAGGTTATGAGCCCGGATGAGCGATACTGATTCAATTCCTGAATATCTTCCACTTACTCGGAATTTGTTCGACATTCACTCAGGACCCGTCGAATACCAAGAAGTTCCCGAACCTTCCACAACACCACTCGGATCACTACCTCCTTCGCCTCGCCCAAAAACACCAGTAATGGCACGAGGCGATTCCTCCTCTTCCGGAAAGAATCCTGCGTTCTCCCTCTGAACTCGAGTCGACAAGAAAACGCCAGTAAATGTTAAACTCGACAGTAACGGAAAACTTACTGGACAGGACAACTATGGGAGATGGAGTGCCTCGATGAACATAGTTCTGAAAGGAATTAAGGCGTACGAAGTAGTGGTGGATGCTGTGTCTCCAGCACATGATGTTGATCAGACAGAAATAGATGCCTATGAGCATCTTAAATATAGCACGTCGACCATATTTATACAGGTGGTCTCCCAGAACATTTTGGAGAAAATTGTCGAGTTGGAGGACCCTCACCTAATGTGGACCTGGCTTCGCACTGAATACTATAGAGATTCGGCTTTTGCTCTTGTCTCCCAGATAATGAATCTGGTCTCCCTTCCTACTCAATATTCTGGTACAGACTTACCACTATATATATCCAAGTTTGAGTCCCAGTGGCTCCACCTTACGAAACTCTCAAAAGCCTCCTCCGATTCGTATCGAAAAACCTTCGCTACATTCCTTAATGAAGATAAGGCCAAGAGAGATTTTCTGTTGGGTTTTTAGGTTAAACACCATAAAATCGTGATCAATAATCTTACAACTAAAGATAGTTTGTCGTATGCTGATGTTAAGCAACAACTTATGCATATTGACACTTCCGAGATGGAAGATAATTCGGCTCTCTTTGTTTCTAAACCTTCGGGTAATAAGAAAACAGTGAAGAAACCATCGAAATCAGGAAACTCCAACAATTCCCCCTCCTCCTCCCCGAAAACATGCACCTGGTGCAAGAAAGATAATCCAGGAAAATCCGAAGGACATACCTGGAATGAATGTTTTCGTCTGCAAAAGATGAATAAGGAGAAAAAGGAAAAAGAAGAAAAGGAAAAGGCGGAGGAAGCAAATATTACCAGTGAGGATCAAAACGTAAGAAACAAATCCTTCTACTTTGACACAGCCTGTACCTCACACATGACCCCTTATGCAGGACGTCTCCTCAATTGCTCGGTATGTGGCAGATTTGTAAAATCCAGTTCACAAAAGAGCATGGAGATAGTTGGCAAGGGAGAGGTGGTGATGGACTGTGTTCTGAGAGATGGATCGGTTTCTTCGTTTTGTGTCCGAGGTGTTTTGCATGTTCCTGATTTGGCACATCTCTTGATTTCTTGGAGAAAATTGCGAGAAAAAGGATATACGGAGTTTGGAGAGGGGGACTATATTTCAATGAATAAGGGAACAAAAGTTGTTTTTGAAGCTGTTTTTGACGGAAATTTGTTTAAAATTCCTGAGATATCACAATCGGCCCATATTACTTATGACTTCTGGCATCAGGCTCTCGGACATCTAGCATTATCAACAATGGACAAATCGCTACAGTTGTATTCCGACGCCGATATACCAGTAAGACCTAGGCACTACATCTGCTCCTCCTGCGTTAAAAGCAAACTGACTCGGTTTCCTCGAACGTCAACATCGAAGAAGGATAGGAAACAACTTGATCTTGTTCATTCCGATGTGAGTGGACCCTTTCCGATTTTGTCATATGGTAATTCCCTTTATTAGAATACGTTAATCGATGATGCTACTAGGGTTGCGTCGGTTCGATTTATGAAACAAATATCCAAGACAACTAAAATAATCAAAGATTTTGTTGCAGAAATGGAACTTCAAAACCACAAGACTCCTGCCGCATTTCGAACTGATAATGGTGAGGAATATGTTACCAAGGACTTGAAAGGGTTCTTTACATCAAAAGGAATTATACATGAGTTTTCCCCTCCGTATTCCCCAGAGTCAAATGGAGTTGCAGAAAGTCTTAATCGTACGATAGGAGAGTCACTTAGAGCTATGCTTGAAAGTGCACCAACTTATGATAAGAAATTATGGGCTGAGGCTGTGTTAACCTCAGTATATATAGAAAATCGACCACCTTATTCGGCACTAAAGGATCTAACTCTGTATGAGGCCTTTTATGGCACCAAGCCATCGATCCAGCACCTTCAACCTTTCGGCAGAGATTGCTATATCCATGTACTGTATCAGAAACGAATGGACGGAAAGAAGTTATCTCCAAGGGCACAAAGGGCTATTTTTACCGGATACACCAATGTCCCCCATCATTATAGAGTGTTCTTACCTGATACAAAACAGACTATAGTATCAGCAGACACCTTCTTCCCCCCTCTTAAGATAGAAGGGACTACACCAATGATAAAACGTTGAATTGATCAACTTCTCAATCCCCTCCAAAGCAACACCCCATCAACATCGGTTGAATATACCTATAATAATAAGGGTACAACCTTGGATAATATGTGGCGTCAATGGATGGATGAGAATCCTCAAGATGCTAATGATTTAGTCGACAATGGTCATGAGATTGTTGCTCGATGAATGAGAGCCGATTTTTTGGAGGGAAAACGAGATGGATATTTAGGCGCTCCTTATTGGGTTTACGATGCCAATGATATGGCCTATCGATAATCCTTACCCCAAAAATCTGAACAACCTAACGAACGAGGATTTATCGAAGAACTTGACAGGATCGGAGAATTCGACGAATCTATTCGAACGGTTGTCCCTGAAGATCATTTTCTGGAAACACATCAACAATCCGACAAACGATATCAACTTCCATTGAGAAGTCCTCCTCCTCCACGGCCTATGACGCCACCACCAATTCGATTTGGACAGGTCGTCACTCGTGCTGGAAGAGTTGTTAATCCGCCTGAACGCTATGGTTTCGAGGGTTATGCCCCTGAAGCCAGTATGCATGATGCACCTCCTCGTCCTCCTACTCCGGAACCTCAACCTCTGGAAGGAATAGAAGGAAGTCAGTGTGTAACGGGCGGGGTCGGACGCAGGTGATAAGAATGTTGCAGGACTGAACTCGAAGTGCGTATCGAGGAACAAAGATCAGAATGTGTTTTTCAGAGTCGTACTATTGCTTGCTATACAGGAGAACGAGTAAAGAGAGAAGAAAAGGAAACCCTCCAACGCCATCAACACTCTCTTTATATACAATTCGTCTGCCACCTTCGAACCATTCCTCATGCTCCGATGTACCATCCGAATCTCATCCCATGATCTTACACACCACTTGGTTATTCCTTATCTTAATAACCACGCCACCTCACTCCACGTCGCAACACCTCAGACCACTTCTTTATCTTACTAAATTATACCGCCACCATCTCACCGCTCCCTCCGCGTCTTCTAACATCTCCGCCTTTCCGTAACACAATTCCTTCCACGCCTTCTATGTCTTTCTTACTATTACTCCCAAGTATCTTCGTATCTTCCTGCGCCGTGACAGTATCCCCTCCTTAGGTTCGAGGTCCTCCGAGATGATTTTCCAATGGTCCTGGTTTCCCTGGATACCGTTTATGAAACTCACCCACAGCCTGTAACCCGTCAACGAACTTCGCTGGTTCCCAAGTAAGGGAGTCATAACCCGTCCATCGCACAAGATACTGTAATTGGCTTCGATACACTCGGCTATCCTCAACGCTCGATACTTGATATTCTTCCTCACCATCAACCTCAACAGGAGGTGGGGGAAGTACTACCTGTCCCTCCAACGGATCTTCAACAACAGGGTCTAAAAGCGAAACAGGTTGTACTCGATGAATCCGAATTGACGCCGGTAGCTCCAGTTCATAAGCATATGGGGAAACTTGCTTCTGTACCCTAAAGGGTCCCAAGCGTTTCCAATCCAACTTGCGAGTGGGACGGGTGGTTCGTACATTGGGTGCATCCAGCCACACCTTAGATCCAGCTTGAATATTGGGTGCGGGAACACGTCCTCGATTTGCATTTTCTTCCTGTACCGCTTGACTGCGTTTCATCTCAACTCGTAGGTGTTCATGAATCTGTTGCATCGTAGCTTGAACTTGATCGGCCTCACAGCGTCGTTGATCCCGTTCCTGTGTAGGTTCTCCGGCAAAAGACATTCGTGGATCCATCCCCTGAACTGCAAAGAATGGGGTACATTTTGTTGACTCCGACGTCCCATTATTAGCAGCAAACTCAGCAAGGGGTAGCCACTGCACCCAATCATCCTGTTGGTAATTAACAAATACCCGGAGGTACTGTTC
>Ga0307512_10001765_pt1 | contig 29497 bp, 32 predicted proteins | sample 14_EM_MG_FD_200267 | JGI IMG/M metagenome (GOLD analysis project Ga0307512, IMG submission 200267) | Populus trichocarpa ectomycorrhiza microbial communities from riparian zone in the Pacific Northwest, United States - 14_EM | ecosystem: Host-associated > Plants > Roots > Unclassified | place... | reverse complement strand
GGAAGCATTGGTCCAAACATACTACTTAGTCAATATCGAGTTAAGTGGGGTTACTAATTGGCCAGGTCTGTGCATTTATGGTTTAGTTGTGCAGAGGCAACCTTCCTCCAACAGAAAGTTGAGATGGAGCTGACGGTTCAAGGCATATTAGCGGCAGCCTTCATATACCAATCAAGCATAGATTCATATATTAGCCGATGCGAAGTGGGATGAGCCGCCTGCACCTAAAGGTGAAATGTCTTGATGGATCTGTGTGCACTATGTCCACTGATTCAAAGTCGAAGAAAACATGATGACAATGCAGCAAACTAAAATATAAAGTGCACTATGGACTGGGGTACATGCGCATCGGTGGCTTATTTGTCGCTTTTGAGGCGTGCCCGGGCAGGTATGATATATCCATAATGAGTCGTAGCTTGTCAAAGTTGGCTTTATAAATATCCAAGAAGCTCATTCTGGACTGGATTGGCAGATCTCAGTTGTGCCTGAACTTCAATCATAGGCCAGAAGATACCCAGCAGCGAAAGCTGCAGCTTAGGCAGGAATACCCAAGCCGCGTCTCAGCATCCGACTCTCCGGGATGTGGATCAGAGGTGTGCCAGAACCTCAATGAAATGCCAGCAAAAGCTGCGGCATTGCCACGAATAAGTGAGCCAGTGTCCCATATTCTGACACCAGTACTCAATATCGCCTGGTCTGTTTGAATTGCCAAATGGGATTGATGAATATGCGGTGAGAGATGTCACAATGATACGCCCAGGGTTATCCGATGCACCGGAACGTCAACCATAGGCCAGCAACAGCAAATATGCAGAAGAGACTGTGGTGCGCCTGAAAGTGGTTGAATTATGCGTGTTCATGCCGTTTCATGCGGAATGCGTATGTGGCTTCAGGCTTCTGGTGCACCTCAAATGTGCAACTGACGAATTATTTGAAGCCCTTTGCTGCATAAGTCTCAAATTAGACTCATACCATTTGTCATGGGATAGGTCAGCCGCAGGAACTTGTAATGTAGCGTATCAATTGACTTCATCTCACATTGCTCATTAATAATAATCAAGAACGCCACTGGAATCTCGCTCTAGCTATATGTGATTTAAGACACAACAATTCTAACATCCGAACTTTGATTCACTTCAAAATTGCAGAGAGAAAGGATTGATTTATGCAGTATAGTGTGCCTTACAAACGACGTTTTTGACTATTTGTATCAGTTAGGAAGATTATGTTGCTTGAATGTCTAAAGAGGCATACCTTGATGAAAGTGTCCTAACACTCCAAGATGGATGGTTCATCAGACTGCAACGTGTCTCCATTCTCTGTCAGCACATTGGGATGGTTCTCACAAGACTCCTGAATCTGGTGAATCATCGACATCATGATCTTTGTCAACTCATCACGCAGTGCATGATTCGCATTTGGGCCACTCCAGAGAGTACGTGGAAATCACTTGTGTGGTTATCGTAGCCACCAGGACCCGTATTCAGTCACCATGTGTGTGGAACTCTGTTTTGCCCCAGCCAGACAACTCGTGCAAATGCCTGCCACTGCTCATTCAATACCCAGAACTTCTGAGTTATTACTGCATGGTGTGCTGCTGTGAGATTTGTGCCTGTCCGCGCCCACTTTGGGTGTCGTTACGAATCCCGAGGGATTTCGTGAATCCTAGAATTTCAGCTGCATTTCCGTGCCTTCATCATTGCCCATTTCTGCATACATGTGGAATATATCCACATGATCCCCAAAGTACTTGGATAGCCACCACTTCAAATGACAAACTAGGCCAGGAAGAGGACAAAATAGCACCGCCTGTTGTGGAGGGGTTGCACTGGGGAGTGCATTTTGATTTCTCTGTTCAGGAATGAGCATCTCTCTTGATGCGTCGTCTTCGTCAGGTTCGGGAGACTGTGCAGGTTCGTTGGCAAGCATTGGCAGAAATGCATCCATCAGCCATCGGGAAATCGGGGAATCCACCCAAGTATTGAGTGGCCATTCATCGTACCATTGTGCAGAAACGTCGCTGCGATCCTCCATGTCTCCCAACACTGACGAAAAACATGCTGGCCGCCATCTATGAACCCTCCATGCTCCCGAACTACCCTGTGAAGTGTACTTCTGCACCAGGGTCATCAGATTTGCTTGCTCTTCCTCAGTCCACTCAAGATCAATGAGGTGTGCATTGTCCTTGGAATCTAGACAAGTGGTTTTCCATTGGCATGTTTCTATTCCGACCACCTCCTGATCGTCCAAGGCTTGGCAATCCTTATCATCTGGTGCGCCACATACTGTTGAGCTTCTTTGTTTTCAGTCCAGATAGCATGCATCAAGCTCTGCACTGCGGAATACAATGCCTCTGCACCATGCTTTTCTATCACAGTATCATCCTCTGGATCTTCAGGCCCACCTGCAAACAGCCACATTGTCTGATAACACCAGTCATAGAGTGAATGTTATCCCAGCATTGCAGTGACTGGAAGTTTGAATCCAGTTCTCGCATTCATCACAATTTGCCAGCCCTCACTGTTTTTGGTCTTGTACTGATGGTACTTATCAAATATCCCAAAACTCCATGCACAGTATGAGAGTTCGGCATTACTTGATGGTGTCACTCTGCATGTTATGGTATCGTATGAAACAAGATGAATATTCCATCGGTTTTTCTGGCTCGTCAATATTGGTGTTCAGATCGTTGTGGGTAAGATTCGCATTGTCCACGTGCAACAAGTTTACGAGCTTGAATTCGGTTCCATGTGTCATCTCGTCGATGACACTCCGAAACATCTCTGCCACTCCGGGCATTGTGACCACCAAGATTGTTCCAAGAGCTGATGTATGCGCTGGATGCGCTGCCAGTGGAGTTGTCTGTATCTCTGAAAGGCGGCGGGGCACTGAAATCTGTCTCCACCACGGATACAACTCTTGTTCTTCACCGATTACCCCGGGAAAGTCATTGTGTGCCATATTCACCCACTCGTAAAGGGTGTTCCCCCTGAAAATCGGCAGCGGTAACCCCAATACATCTTTCCTATTCAGTGGATTACATATCATTGCTGCTGCCACCAACGTGAAATTCTTGCCAAGACCGATTCCATCCGCCACCAGTGCTCCTGGCATATCAGAATCCCAAACCCACCTCCTCACAATGAACTAGATGGCCCAAACCTGGTGCACCAGAAACATCATTCTGGGGAGGCCTGGAATTCAATACTTCTGGCCAGGAACACGGTCATCTATTGATTGGCAAATTGGATGGGCAGTCAGCAGCCTGACTGCCTCATCATGACACTCGTGTCCAAATTTGTTGTAGATTGTGTTGAGAAAAGTATTCAATACTGAACTCATATTGTCTGGATCGAGGACCTCCTCACCATCCTCCACTTGCTCCTGAACCTCCTTGGCCCCTTTGTCGGTGTTCGTGCCATCATCAATGATCACTTTCAGTTGCTCTGATGTAAGCTGGGCAGAGGGGCTCATATTCGGGTGCTCCTGAAATTCATCACAATGTTAGGTATTTCACAGACATGCAACCATTTGAACGAATCTCTATGGATGGAATACAATCAATTCAATCCTTTCAATCAGAACTTACATTTATGCATGTATCTTCTCTTGCCCACCATCCTCCTCTCCCTCCTCTCATCCACCCGCTTCTGAACCTTCCAAAGTCTATGTATAATGCCAAGCAGTTGCGCACATCTAGCCTTATCATGGCTAGCAGGGATTATCTTTGCCGGTCTAATTACATGCTCGGCAATCTCCTTCCCTGTAGCAGTCATCATTTCTACCACAAATATCTTCACATTGTGTCCAAGTTTCAACTTGAATGCATTGAAACGCAACAGTTGTGCGAAATCTGGCCCTATATGGGGTCATTGATCATTTGCCCATGTGTATATAATCCCATACACTCTTCTGCCAATTTTTCCTGCTCCAAGGTGCACTTCAACATCAATGGTAGAATGTATGGCTCTTTCGGGCGTCCATTTTTGTCGATGAAATCAACCAGCTCCTCTCAGTGCCTCACATCTGTGTATGAAGTTTGGACTGGGTTGGGGGCTAGAATCATATCCTTGCCATTCGACACACAGCGAATCACAACCGTGAACATCGTGTTTGGTAACTTGGGGAGGTTACTTCTCGCCTTTTTGCTCACGAGCTGGCCCAAATTTTCTTGCTGGTCCCTGGTTGCCTCGCCTTCCTTCCTTCCTCACCTCCCAAATTTAGCATGCACATTTCTGGATAAACATCTCTGCCCACTGCCGGCGAATTCATCCAGCATTATTGAAATCAACCAACTGCAGCCAGTTCTCGAATGTCTCCAAAAAATCTTCAACCGTTGTCACCCTGTGGAGGGGTCCATCTCGAATGTGTTTTGAAACAGTTCTGCCGCCAGATAATCGACCGATGCTTCTTCTCCAGATACCCAGCCACCCATACTTTCTTCCACTCGTTGAATGCACTGCGGTTGGCCTGCCCCATCCTTTTGGCAAATTGCTTCAAGGAGAATTCGGTTTGCTTCAGTCTGATTGGCAGTTTGCCTTCTGCGCCGCCCAAGTCCGAGGAATCATCACTCTCATGATCTACATAATAATTGGCGTAGGAAATCTCCAGCAATGGGGGCAAGTCCACAATCCCTGCGACCTCTGTGTTCCGCATTTCCACTGGTGGCTGATATCCTTTGATTAGGAGGCAAATTGGGGGTCTCGCAGGTGTGGCGGAAGCAGGTCCAGGTGGCGGATTAGCACTGGAAGTTATTGGCCGTTTGACTGAATTGATTTCCAGCAGTCCTGGAGGCACCCTGAGTGCACATGGAGATGACGGCCCTTGTCCTGAAAACTGCGGACGGGGGAACATTTGAGACTCGCCATATCTGCGTTGGTGGAGGTTATATCTTTGCCACTGTGGCACATAACTTGAATATCCTCGGCTTGCGCTGGTGGTTGGTTGTGAGCTGTGTGTCATGTTGAATGGAGACTGGTGATAAAACTGCGGAGTGCCTGGAAATGGCTGCTGTGAAGGAGGGTAACCATACCCTTGGGGCGGATGATATTGATCAGTGTGTTTCACAAATCGGCTGCCATTGCCTATGGCAGTTAGTGAATCATTATCCGGAGATCCTGAATTGTCGTCACGGCATTGTTGCTAGCCAAATAGGCCACCCTGTGGAGCCATATTCACTGTCTTTGGTGGAGAACCATTCGTTGACATGCTCTGGGAAAAAAGATCAAGGTTAACAACCATACATGCAAGATGTGATGTAGAATTATTCGGAGTATGGTTGAGTGTATTGCACGAACGAGTGACCTTCGACGGAATGAAGGGCGCCTTATATCCCATTCTGTTGTCAGGAACTGTGGTGTTTCACTACACCATTGATCCATGAAACCAACCCGGGCCTTGAGAAAAAGAAACCTTAATCACACATATCCCACCTTCCTTTGTTATATGCTCGAATTCATATACTAGGATATGGGATAGGTGCTCAACTTCGTACGGTTCCATGACTTTACAGGTCATAGAAGGGATATGATAAGATATCTCCGGGAACCCAACAAGAACTATATTCAGTATCAAGGTTAGCACAACTAGGGATATTACACATAGGTTGTGCGTACACGACCTTGCAACCTCATTCAATAGGAGGCCTGTGAATCGAGCAGCAACGGTGATTGCTTTCTATTGAGCTTCTTGCCTATACATCTTAGTTCTCCTCATGATCCACACTCCAGTCAAGGATCGTTAATGATGCAAACATCCTACCAGCCTTATCAGTTCTCGAGGATCATTGCCTGGACATTCAGCTCGCTAGGAACCTCTGCGATTCATTGGATTAAGACAATCAACCTTCATTATCAGCTGCTTGGAGGCTCGAGCGTAGGTATTACCCACAATACCGCAATGACATAGTATAAGGCCCCATTGTGGTGATGACAAATGAATCCTCCCCCCCCGCATTTGGCGGGGTGCAATGCTGCTGTGACTGTGTTACGCTAACCTGAGGTAGCTCACTTTCAAACCATTATCGCTGAGGCTCAATATCACCCCCTGAAGCATCATCGAGATTCATCTGAATACGTGTTCAGTGACCATTTCTCAAATATGGTCAACATTTGCCGGAAACATGTCATTGCTTTTTCTGCATAAGAAGATTATTTGACGAGAACCGACTCAAGGCTCACTATCAACAATAACACCCAATATCGATGAATGAAGCACTATTCCCTGATGTGATTTTACCACGTGGAGGCGGGGATCGACCCAAGCGATCATGGTTCGATTTAAGTCAGTGCACCACAATGGCCATCAAAGAGCTTAGTCAACTAATAAATCTACCCATCGACAATGTACCTGGTGCACCACCACCTGAAGATACTCCCAACGAAAAAAGTATAGACCGCCAGCAGCCTGATCTGACTTGTACCCCTGATCCAACAAAGACAAAGGCACATAGGCAGGTAGTTGGTGTGAAACATTCGGGGGGGAAAGCATATGGCAAAGCCACTGAATTGTACAACAAGCATTGCCAGTTATCCAAACAATGGGATCCATGGCATCCATTTCGGTCAGCACACCCCTTTCAACAGGCTCAATTATTTAGCCAATAAACAAAAACATGGATAGATCACCATCTGAGGCATGGACTGGACAACTTCAATATCGGATCATTTCAATCAGCAGATGCTCTACGCAAGCACCACTCCAGACACGATTTCAGGCTCGGTGATGATAGATGGATTGATGATCATTCGCATATCTTCGGCACATTATACTACAGGGATATTTTCAAATGTATATAGTTCCTTTTGGCTAATCTCCCATTTCAGATGCACCTCGGTTTTGAACTGGTACACCTTGCAGCCAGGGAACATCGCCGAATATAAAGCGAGATGGACATGGCCAATTGGTGGTAGGATACACAAGATCAGCTTCCTGCCGGAGCGACGATTTTGCCAGTTATTTGTGCATCCGACAAGACCCACTTCACCAATTTTTCGGGCGACCAGCAGGCCTGGCCCGTGTATCTCACGATTGGTAATATTCGAAAGGATACCCACCACGCACCTTGAAAGCGCGCCTGGATTCTCGTTGGGCTTATCCCCTGTCCCCCGAAAGATCCGAAAAATGCTGACGAGGCATGGCATTCCGCGCTTAGAACAATGCTGTCCCCACTCAGAAACCTTCACATAACTGGCCCTGGCTTGAAACGGAATTGTGCTGATTGATTCCAGAGACAATGTTACCCCCTTTTGGCTGCCTGGGTTGGGGATGATCTCAAACAAGTCATGCTTGCTCAAGTTTCATATGGCTTCTGCCTGATGTGTGAAATTCCAAAAAGTGCTCTGATGGGGCATTCGACTTTTCGACCACTTGATAACCCATCTGATCGGCATGTTCACTCTGGGCTTCTGGACGAAACTATTATTGATGTTCTGCACACTCTCGGTGTTCATCCAATCTGCAACCAGTTCTGGCGATACCCTCTCCTCAATGTCTATTGCCTTTGGCAGCCCGATGAATTGCATCAGCTGCTCCTGGGTTTAGTTAAAGACTTAGTGCACTGGCTACTCAAATACCTGAAAGCTGGAAATGTCAAGGATCAATTTGACAATCGAATCCCATCAGTACCACGATATCCTGGCCTCCAGCGCTTCTTGACACCATTCGATTCGTTGAAAATCAGCTCCTGGCCGGGAAAAGACAACTGGGGCATGATCAGAACACTGGCAGTGAATTGTGCTCCAATTCTTGACTGCTGCCAGCATGCCTGGAAAACTGCGGTGGAAACAGCCTCTGATGAATTCAAGATGGGGGCAGTGTGGGCATTATGTGAATTTTCTCGACTTGTCAGCCACCGAAATCATTCTGATCTATCCCTCGCAGCACTGGACGATGCACTGAAGAGATTTTGCAAGGCGAAGGGTGCTTTTCAAGAACTGAAAATGTTGAAGTCTGCGAAGGCCAAAGTGGATGAGCTGTTAGCAAGAGAATCCCATGAGTTATGAGAACAGAAGTTTCATAAAATCGGTGCCACAATGGAGGTTCAGCTGTACGGGGCTGCAATGGTTACAACATCAAAACCATGGCAATTTCAGGTGCGCCTGAATAGAGCCAGACAATGGGCAACCATATGGTCAGATGCTGATTGGCAGAGGGCAATTGAGCGATTGGAGCGCGAAATCCATCAGGTGACACCTACTAAACGCAAGCTTTTCGATAAATCATTCCAACCCAATGAGCGACAACAATTGCAAGAAGTCAGGACTAAGGCAACTGGTCTCAGAAGCACATTCACCAAAAAATTTGCTCAAATGAAGACTGCTGCAGAGGAAGAAGCGTACAGGGAGGTAAACATGACCGCTGACAAGCATGTGCAATTTCAGTTCATTCTATCCGATGCTGAGACTGAAGCCACCACTTGGAGTATCGCCAATACAGACCACGTTGTGAATCAACTGGAGAGAGAGAATTATGGTATCACTTCGAATGAGCAGATGTGGTTCATGAAAGAATTCTCCATCCGATTGGTCGAGTTTGAAGCTTGGTGGCAACTAATCCACGTTTAGGAGCTCCGGAAAACCACCGAACAGTGTGTAATACATTTCAGATATCCAACAATGCAGGTTAGGAGCCATATATCAGAGTCAATTCTGCGAATGGGATCTGGCGACAATTTCACAACAGTTATTTCTAAACCACTACATATCAGGAATGTGACAGAGGCATATCCATCTACAAAAAATGTCAATTACATTCGACAGATGCTCAAGCACAATGACCGGTGTACCGGTCTTGACTATATGGAGGAGACACTGTCGTATCTTGCCCTTCAAGGCTGGTATGATATTGACTCTGCAAAAGTTTTCAACCTACTATCTGCTGCCGATACAAAGTGAAATACGCGCTGAACCTATCTATTACGCCTCCAGCAGTGTCAGGAAGAGCCATTTTTCCGCCCCGTGACACACCAGGTACATCGTTTGAGAGAAACACATGTCTGCGGAGTGTGCAGAAGTATCAATTTACCCTGACTCAGAGATGCATCAGTAGATTTCGGGATTGACAACTTTGCACAGCTATTCCGTGCACAAATTGAAGAGGACTGGGGACATGAAGTTAGTGGACTGGTGCTTGGATATGATCAGAATGTACTCATAGACAGTATAATGATGAAACTTCAGATTGGGCTGTTGTATTACCGTCAACCATTTCACTGCCCTACATCTGTTGAGCGACTGGGACTTGATGGCAAGGAAGAATATATCAATGCCAACCAAGGGATCATGCCTGAATCTCATAGCATCTGGGTCCAATATATGGACAGTGACCTCAATAACACCTTCCCAGGCCGAGTTTCTTCTTTTCAAGTATTATACTTACCTGCCTGCCGGAAAAACCATATCGACCTTTTCTAAGAGGTGCAAGATGACTCAACAAGGGATATTACGTCCTCAAGCTCAACAATATGTGGCGGTGATTCCAACAAAGCGCAAAGATCCACACAGTGGGGCTGATTGTGTTGACGGGTTCATCCGGGTTGTTGAACAGACTGATACAATGCATATTGTACCTGTCGAAGCAATTGTTCGACCAGCACACTTGATGGGAGAGAATGCTGCATCAGATAGAATCGATAATGTATGGCTTGTAAATATTCATGTGGATTTCAATATCTACTGGACTGGGTATTAAAGTTACAATGCCTGAATCAAGGTGTGCAGGAGGAAGATAGTTAATCGAATTGTACTATTTGATATAAACATTAGAATAATCACTCCCAGAGAGTGTGGCTGCAGGTCTGATGTGCACCGGAATACTCTCGGAGACGCGGGCAATACTCCCAACAGCTCTGAAATTTGCACATCCTAATAGTTTGATTTGGAAGTATTTTCAAGGCAATTATACACTCTTCAGGATAGTCTTGTATTCTGTTCCATGACTTCCGGAGCATTGAGGAGCACCAGCGAAGTAGTCTCGGAGCATTTGAGAGCACATCGCATTGCATTCAGCCTATCTGGGAGCATCTGGGAGTATCTGGAAGGATCAGTGTGGCTGTTCAGAGTTGCTGAGTTGTTCAGTTATGACTTCCAAACCATTTTACATTTTGCCGCTGCCGTTCCTTGGCACATCCAGCGTGTGGGGAGATTCTCTGCTGTTCCAGTTTGGCAAGGAAGGCAGCCATTGATGTTGTTTTCACAAACTGTAGCTAGGTGTCTTTCTATCACAGCTTTCACCTGTCTATGCCAAGGAAAATCAACTCCCTGCTTCATCTTGTCACGGACTTCAGGGTGAGGTTACTTGATCAGATATGTCATATGCTATATTGCAGCCTGCGAAAACCCTTCTTTGACCATTTGCCTATATTCAATGTAGGACGCATGTCGGACTGTTCTAGCTGTACCCTACCTCCTTGTGTTTCCATCCTAGCAGACCTGTTGACAACCTACAATAAATCAGTTGCTGCTTCTAAAAATGCGATTTGGCTGTTACCTTTACCATATACACTTCCATAGCCTCCTCTCAGGTCATCAAAGCCTGTTTCATCCAATCTCTGGGATGCTTATCAGGAAATTCATCCGCAAAAATCTCAGAGCTGAAAACATCATGATGTCCCCATTTCACAGACTGTGTGGACAAATGCCTTGGTCAACCATGGAGGTATTCCACTAAGTGCAGTGATAAATTGGTAACATAGCTCTCTATGTATACTTGCTGTACATTATACGTTCAGTTGATGGCCATTAACTGTAATATGGATATACTCACAACCAATTGCATCCTTCTTCTGATGCTTGCAGCGTCCGGTCTTACAGACAATTTTCAAATCTGCATCCTGGGTCATATTTTGGGAGGCTGCATTGACAGCTTGATGGTGGATGAATTTGTTTCAGCATTGTTGCTGTAAGCCAGCGAGTGACACATTGGATGAGGCGCCCATCGATCGAATTGATTCGGATCCACTCTCACCCAGCTTAGGAGTGTCTGTAGCCATCATTTCCTGGTGTGGAATAGGTGAGGCAGATGATAATGAGAAGAAGTGGGCAGTCTTGGGGAATATAGAGTTAGCTTGATGTCGAAATGCAATAAGTAACAGCCAACTTTCACATTCTACTCATGAAGAATCCTGCTGCATATAGCTGCAGGTTACAGTGGTTTACCAGCATCCCATGATTTGCAGTAAGTCGGTCTGATGTTGTTGGTGTGTTTTCTGGCATAAACAGATGTTTTCGACACCCGATATCTCATGATTGTCACAAATACACATGACATCCTTGAAGGGAAAAGACGTCTGGTGATATTGTTCTCAAGAAATCGCTGGGATCTTGGATGAAACGGAGACTAAAAATCATGTCATGTTCAACGGTTAGCGTTAATATTCCAATTTTAGTGATGAACACAACGCAGATTGTGCTTTGTTCAAGTTAATCGACCATACCAACTGTGACATACAAGACACAGCTTGCCTCCATATCATCCATTGCTTGCAACATCCACCATCTCTCCCGACAACAAGGTCAACAAAAACTAAATTGGTGGATACTTCGAAACGGAACATTTCACTACTGCCAGCTGGCAAATGCAGCAAATCGCCAAAGCTTTCCACACGACGATGTCATCAAGTGACTCAAGCCAAGAGTGGCTTGGAAGAAGAAAGAGTCTGAGCTCTAAGGGCATTGCACAGCTTGGGATCCAAAAAGAAGCTTGCCGCTGACACAAGACGAGAAATGCACTTTTTGAGCAACCAAGAGACAGAGAAATGGATCAAGGATTATGTTGAGAGAGAAAGCGCTCTGGCAAGAGAGCATGTTGAAGACGCAGAGACAGCGTTCAAGCAGGAGCAGGAAGAAAGGTGGAGTGCTGCAAACACGGGATTGACAATCAATGAGCCCGAAAAATCATTTGAGGTGACGATGATTGCGATCGGAGATGCTCTGAACGATCATGTCACCTTTGATGAAGAGCTGGATAGGGAAGATGTGGACGATTACTATACATGGATGGGTAACCTGTGCGAAGATGACGATCCCGCTGGGTGGTGGGCACAACCTCCATCACCATACAGCAGCACATGCAGATATTTTGGCAGATCAAGGTTGACGAATTGACACAGCTTGGATCGGGGGACGTGGCCGACCACATCCTTGAATGAGATAAGAACTACGGTACAACCAATTTAAAGGTTCGGGCAGTCGTTAAACCACCAATAGATGATGTTGCAGCCACACCTGCACCAACACCATTTGAAGATCATGTGGTGTGTCTTCATATTGTCCCTGCAATATCGCGACTTCTCGAGCAGGAAGTAGTCTTATGAGACTAGGTTCCGGGAATCCCCAGTGAAACTAGCACATGACATCTTTTTCGCCTGACGCGGAGCCCAATTCATCACCGAGACAGAAATTGAAGCCGATTAAACCCATAAGCTATTGCCCCTGCATATTGCCTCCCTGGCTATTCACCATGTAGAAATCAGATTCAGCCAAAGCTATGGCGATGGCGCCTGTGTCGCTGGAGGAATCGATTGGCAAATTGCTATTTTCGATGCCATATCTGTTTCAAATGTTATTCGTGTACCAATTTTGCTATGTGTCAGCTTTATCTTGATTCCCGTGACCAAATTGTGAGATATGATAATTCATCTGTGCATGTGCAAAGGTCGTATGCACCATACGTAAGTACTAGACTCCAAATCTTGCTCTAAGATGACCAGCAAACTCAATATTATCTTCCATGTTAGTGTTATGTGAGAAAGCAAAAACTAAATTAGTGTTAAACTTTACTAACAAAATTTAAGTGAGTGATGTCATGTCAGTCATAGAAAGAGCGGTCATTGCACAATACAAACTCGCCTGAATGACGACAGTCATGCTACAGTCTTTCATGCATCCAAGTGCATGATGTTCCGCACAGACCTGATTCACATGGTCGAGATTTTGAAAATTGCTTATGGTAGCTCATGGACATTGTGGTGAAGGAACTGGAAGAGGAAAATCAAGCAAGTTGGGCTATATTGATGAAAACCTAGTGGATGGATCTACATGTCGTAAATCGCCGGCCAAAAGCGTAGGAATAGGATAGGGCTACGTGATCCATCACTGTAATGGCATACGCCCGTGTATGGCCTCGTAGGAAGGTATATCAGTAGATACGGTTGCAAACGTGGATGTCAATAGTGTAGAGTAGTATAAGGTAAGTTAGGTAAGATTATCGCTAGAGATCTAAGTCTCGTGGCGAGCCGACTATATATAAAGCGGGTATTACCCGGCCCTGGACACGTCACGTACAGCCGTGCTGTTACAATCACTCAGATACCGTGTATAGTGGTGGATTGCTAATTGAGACGCCACAATGCTTCTGGATGGAAATGATTATACATAGCAACAACATATTGGTTGTCAATAAGAACCATATGATTCATAGCATGAAATTACTCACTATAGAATGACTTTCAGGATGAGTTGAATGTGAGTGTCAACGGAGCGTCAACCATTGTTAGTCTTACACTATTGGCAAACAAAGGGCTGCATAGTCTCATCCTTCCAAAATGATACTATTGGGCATCTTTATAGGTAGAGAGGCAAACAACACGCATGTTGCCCCATTCTGAAAATGAGCATCAAAGGAACATCAAAGATTTTTGGCCTTGCATCTTGGTTAATCCAAGTGCTGTGCAATGACATTGACCCACAATCAAAGCATTGGCTGCCTTTCTAGGCAAATATGATTGAAACGACATCGCTACAATCTCCTAACAATGAGCGTCAACAGAGCATCAACAATTTTTGGTCTTGCAATCTGGATAATCCGAGGGCTGTGCATTGACATCAACCAATAATCAGAGTATTAGCTGCCATTATGGCCAAAAACAAGACTGACGGTACCACAATCACCTCCTAAAAATGAGCATCAACAGACCATCAACAATCATTGGTCTTGCATCTTGCATGATCCAAGGGCTGTGCAACTCCATTCACCTATGATCAAAGGTTGACTGCCTTTAGTGGCAAAAATGCTAGCAACGATATCACTACCGCCTCCTAAAAATCAGCGTCAGCAGAACATCAACAGTTGCTGTGGCGCTGAGTGAACTACACAGCAATGAACTGCCTTGGATCATTTCTAATTTGAGTTTTTAGCAGTCAGTCTTTTGAATATGTCCTTGTATACAACTTCACAACTATGCATGCAATGTCTCACAGGTCTTACTTTTTCAGGCTTGTAGATCTAGAGTCAATATTTAGGAACCAGCATTAAACTCAACAATAACCTTCTTTTTGACAGTCTCTCAACTTGAAGTAAGCAGCATTCAGATTCCTACCACCATGGCGGATTCAAAATCTTTGAATACCTCATTGCTAGTGGTTCTGATATCTTCCAAACATGAATGTGTCTTTATTCGTGATTTGAGCGACCTAACTTTGTTAATCATATTTGATACTTGGTGGGCTTCGATTAATGTGCGCTCAAAGCATTCTATTGGTTGGAAAAATTCTAGAACTGCACCTCCATGGCATTTCTATTTGCACTGCAGAAATGAGGAGACCGGCAACCCTGGCATCATATGTATTCGTTGTTATCCAGTTCTTCCCCATCCATCAGAGCATAGGACCAGCTAGATGGGGAAACACTTGCTAGCAGAAGGGCACATCACCAAGTTGAACAAGCTAATGGAGTCAGAAGTTTCCGAATTGACAAGTACAACAGTCGATACAGCAGCATTGGCCATTCTGTAGACACAAGGAAGTCGAGGAATTACAATAGTATGTTCGCAAAGAGAATTCATATTCAACATCTATGTCTTATCTGTATTAATACAATTCAGAGACAAAATATTTCAAACTGGCCACAAAGGACATTGTTACTTCCAAACTTCACCAGGGCACCTGGAATCACTACCTCATGGTAGGATATATTTCGGTTCAGATGACATGGAATGCTATATCAAACCTAGAACTGCGACTGTCATACAATGCATTAAGCACCGAGCTAGTGGATCTGTCCTGCAGCACCCTCAGCAACAGTTGACAGAGGGAATACTCACTGACGGTGGATGCAATTAAGAAACGTTTGCCATCAAGATATAAACTTAACTTAGCTTTGGACGGGTCAACATCATCAAATAGTTAGCTGTAACTTCAGTCATTGATTACAATATGCAGCGGAATTGGGCATTCTGAAGAGTACAACTGAATTTGGACAAGGTTGAGTGCTTGATCATGTCCTATTTCGAAACTTGATGAATGATAGTACACCACGGGTCAACATACTGGAGCAAGGCTAGCCATTTAGTTGATGTACATTCTTGAGTGTTCTGAGCATACTGATGGCCGTTTACTTGGAATTATGACTGATCATGCTGCATCAAATTACTCAATGACCCGGGAACTTTTAATCAACCCTTGACACCTACGGAATCGAGTGGCCTGCATTGAGAAAGCACATACCATGCATTGTGCATGTCATTCAGCTTGCTCTGGGCGCGTTCATGAGCAGTCTCCATTTGAAAGACAGCACCAAGGCTTGGGAAGCCCATGAGTGCGATCAGCAATTTGGAGAGAATGGAAACACAGACATTGGGAAGAGTCAAAGACTGCGAAAAGAGGGCAATGCTAGAATCAACAAGGTGTTGGCCATGACACCAGGTATAGCAAACATAATTGAGAAAGTACATATTTCAACAAATTATGAAAGACCTGGAACTGACCTTCATATAGCAGCAAATGTTTGCTGTATTGTTTATGCTGACACCTGGTTGTCGAAAAGGGGTCATTGACTGTCAAACAGCCAAACTATGAATCGCAGAACTACCTATTATGGATATGAAGACAAGGTGGAATTCGACTCTGGAGGTGCTTGAGTCAGCCTACATATTTTCAGAATTCACCCACGAGTGGCTCTACAATCCAAAATACAATGATTACCGCCCACTCTTGACAACACAGAATGAATGGACCATCGTCAAGTAAGTCATGCAAGTTTTAAGGCCATTCTGATACTGGACCATAAGGATGTCAAAACAGCATATGGTTACTCTGCATGACGTTGTCACAGTCCACAATGACATACTGAATCATATTGGTGGCATTTGCAAGCTTTGTCTTAGAAGAAGATTCAATCGATGGAGGACTTATACTTCGTCATGAAGGTCGCGGACCAGAAGCTGTCCAAATATTATGCTGCAGTAACTCCAACCACCAGTATGCTTCTGATTGCACCATGTATCCTTGATATTTTCCAGAAGTTGCGAGCATTTTAGAAGAGGGACAGGAGAATGGATATTAATCCCGAGGATGAAACTTTTTATACTACCCAATGCCTGAAGGCGTTTCTGAAGTATGAGGAGAACAAATAATGCGCCAAACAGAAAAAATTGTCAGACTTTGAACCCAAAGATGTTCTGAGCAAAAATGTCCTTTTCCCTGCAGCGAGATCTGGATCTGGTCAATCTTCTGTTGATCCATATGAGTTGTGCAGCAATGATGAAGAACAATTAACACGTAAAAAGGTGGCTGAAACATCACCCAGACAAAGTGATCAGGCAACACACTTATTGCCTGCGGCAAGGCCTTTTTTGAATTCACTACCTGAAGCTCCAAACGACTGGTGGTAAGTGAATCCAAATCATCATGATTACCACTCGGAGCCCGCGGAGAGTAGCAGACCATTTTGCTCGCCAGACATGACCGACTGTTGGTGGCAACACAAGCAAATGCACTCATCATACCCGGAACTCTCCGATGTGGCACGCTACGTATTCTCTATCATGCCACATGGTGTCGTAGTGGAAGCCAGTGTTTCGCTGGGCGAGACATCATCAGTTGGAGGCAGTCATAAACCACATGGGAGGACCTTCATGAAAAAGTCGAACTAACGCAGTTTGCTCTAGCCAATTACAGCATATTGGCAGGCGATTACACAGCACTGGCCCGTATAGAAACTGAAAACGGCTTGGAATTGAAGTGCGAGGTGGAGGAATGCGAATTGCACAGAACAGCCAAGGTACCCCTCCATTTGGAGATGTGGCAGGGCAGTCAAAACCTGCATACTACACAGAAGGAATTTTGTGCCAAAAACATATGAATGACTGCCGTAGGCTTCATTTCAGATATTGAAGAGATCATCAAAGTATCCTGGTCAAACTTTCAACATGATGGTGTAGCAGCTTTTAAATTGTCGGAAAGATTACCTTTGCTAGCTGCTTCATCTGCAAAGGTTCTCCCTGGAGGTGGAAACCAGGAATTAAATGCCCGCCGAATCAAAAGAATGGAACATCATCCAGCTGAAAGTGATTAGGATAGTAAACCTGAAAGCATTTCTGACACCGAAAATAGTCTTAGCTGGAATGGTGACTTTGATAATCCAAATGTTACTGACAATGACTGGGAGGCGCATGACTAAACTGATGCAGCGCAAGGTAAAGGCATTGAGGATCCAGAATACCTAGAGCACTAGTCTGTGAGTGCCACCCCAAATCTTCTCAGATTCATTCAGCCAACACAGAGGTCAATGAAACAGGCTGAAATAGGGGTTGATGACAGTCACTGCAATGGAAACAAGGAGGGGTAAGGGAAACAAGTAAAAGTAGGACACAATGGGTCAATATGTGTTCACCAGGTTCAATATGTTGCTTGACCAAGAATTTCGCATAGGGAAATGTTATGGGAGAATAGTGAGCAGTTGTACGTGAATATTGGTTCCCAAACAGATGTACTGCAGGGGAAATGAATTATTAAGAATGATATATAAGTTTTCATAGAATGAGAGCGACCCGTGCCAGAATATTCCTGGGCTCGGCTTTGCCAAAGGAATGAGTATCAATCAGTCAGAAAGGAGTCCAAAAAGTTCAAATGATTTTCAACACAATTATTGATGGCAGCAGATTTTGACTATCCAATACATTGAATTGAGCGTCAATGGAGGGTCAATGATTGTTTGTCTTGTGAGCAAGGTCATTGCGAGGTCAATTGGTTGCTGTTATGCATAACCAACATCTTGTGAGCATTTATAGGCAAAACAGCAAGTGACACGGTCACTGCCCCATTCTGAAAAAGAGCGTCAACAGAGTGTCAAGATTTTTGGTATTGCATCTTGCTTTATTGAAGTCGTGATTTGTGGCAATAATTCATATATGATCCATTGACAGCATTGTCCCCCAAAACTGTGCCTGATATCTTCATTACCCAATCATGAAAATGAGCGTCAATGGAACATCCACAATTTTTAGTCGTTTAAGTCAGGTAATTAAACAGTGATCCAGTAGTGGCAATACATAATGAAAGTAATGGCAGCCTTTCTAGGCAAAAGTGAAAGCGACACAATCACTGCCCCATTCTGAACATGAGTGTCAGCCAAGCGTCAACAATGTTTGGCTTTGCATCTCGGGTTATCTAAGTGGTGACTGGTTGCAGATATCCATACACATGGCATTGGCCGCCTTTGGCGGCATCAATCAAACCAGCATGCTCCCTGCCCCATCCTGACAATGAGCGTCAACAGACTGTCATCAATTTTTAGTCTTCCATCTTGGGTAATCTAAGTGTCGCTTTGTGGCAATAATTTGTATACCAAGTCATGGTGGCCTATTCAGGCAAGACAGTTCCAGATATCTTCGTTAATCCATCATGAAAATGAGCATCAATGGAGCGTTAGCAATTTGTGGTCTTGCATAGTGGGTACTCAAGGCATCGCACAAATGTTTGAACTCATAACCCAACTATTGACCACCTGAATAGTCAAACATTCAAAATATAACAGGAGAAACATGGATTCCCAAATAATTGACATCGCAAACTGCGAAACATGCAGACAGTGATTAGTGGATGTTGAATATGCAATTTTGATAAGATACTATTATCAAACAGCAAAAGCATGAGCATCATAGGAAGCTACAGATGGACCCGCTGGACAACCCATGGACAACCCGGCCAATTCAGATGGGTTGGGAAATTGCCATTAAACCGTACCCGACTGGACAGTTTGAGTGAGTTGACGACCCATACTGCCGATTTGCCGATGGATAGGTTCCGACCTAGACCTGGAACCGAAGCGACCTTGCAGAACCTTTGTACACACTATCCCCCAGAGCCTTCAGACTTGCTTGCTCATCCTCAGTGCAGTGGAGATCAATATGGAGGGCTTTCTTCTTTGATATCTGAGTGAGTGGTTTCCATTGGCTAGTTTGGATCCCGACCACCTTGTTATTGTCGGAGAATTTGTAATCTGTATTATCTGGTGCACCACATCCTGTTGAGATGCCTCATCTTGCGTGCAGAGAGCATGCATCAAAAACTTCACAGCGGAATACAATGCCTGTGCACCATGCTTTTCCATCACAGTATCTTCTGGATCACGAGGCACATGTGAAAACAACCACATCATCCGATGACACCAGTCATGGACTGATTCGATTCCCAGCGTAACTGCATGATAAAGTTTGAATCCAGTTTTTGCTTTGATCACAATTTGAGATCCTACAGAATTTTTTGTCTTGTACTGATAGCATTCATCAAAAATCTCAAAACTCCATTAACAGCATAAACGTTGGCCATTGCTTGATGGTTTCACCCTGGATATAAAGGTTTCATTTGAAACAAAATGGATATTTCATCAGATTTCCAGCAAATCAAGACTGGTGGTCAGATGATCCGGGTTCAGAGTCACGTTTCCTTTAAGTAACAAGGTCACCAGTTTAACATTGGCCCTATATGTCATCTGGTAGATGACACTCTTGAATACCTCTGCCACTCCAGGCATTGTGACCACCAGGATTGGTTATTGTGCTAAACTCAGTGCTGGATGCCCCAGAGGTGGAGTTGTCTGCATTTCTAAAAGGCGGTGGGGCACTGAATTCAGTCTCTGCAACAGATACCACTCCTATTCTTTGCCAATGCTCCCAGGATAGTTGTTCTGCACCGTATTCACCCACTCTTCAAGGGTATTCCCCCACAGAACTGACAGCCACCACCTCATAACAACCTTCTCAGTCGGCAAGTTTCATATTATAGGTGCTGCCAGCAAGGTAAAAATCTCGCCATTACCCATTTCATTTGCCACCAGCACTCCTGGCATATCTGAATCCCAGACCCATCTCCTCATACTGAATCAGATCGCCCAGAGCTGGTGTGCCAGATTCGTAGTTGTGGGCACCCCTGTAATTGGATACATGTTGCCCGGGACTCAGTCAACTATCGATTGAGAAATTGGACCGTCATTGTGCAGCCTTGCTGCCTTATCGAGATGCTCTTGTTCAAATTTGTCATTGATTATATTGAGGACAGTATTCAATACTGAACAGCTATCATCTGGATCAAAGACGTCCTTACCATCCTCCACATTCTTCTGAACCACTTTTACACTTTTCTCTGTGTTCTTTTCTTCCTCAATGATCTCATTCAGTTGTACTGATATATGCTGTGCCACTGGGCTCATACTCCGGCGCTCCTGAAATTCATTGCAATGTGAGGTATTTCACAGATGAGCAACCATTGGAATGAGTATACATGGATGGAATATGATGATTTCTATTCTTTCAATCAGAACTTGCATTAATACTAGTAGCATTCTCTTGCACACCATCCTCCTCTACCTTCTCTCTTACACCCTCTGCAGAACATTCCAAAGTCTATGTTTCATCGTTAGTAGTTAAGTACATCCAGCCTTAACATGGCTAACAGGGGTATCTTCACTGCTTGAGTTACCAGCCTGGCGTTCGCTTTTCCTGTAGCTCTCTGCGGTGCTACTAAAAGTATTCTTGGTTTATGTTGAAGCTTCAAATTCAAAGGATTTGAAAGCCAACAGTTATACATGATCTGGCCATATATGGGGTCCTTCATCATCTGCCAGTGTATATATAATCCCATATACTCTATGTCCAATTGATCCTGCTCCTAGGTGCACTCGAACATTCATGTTAGAATGTATGGCTATTTTGGCTTTCATTTCTGTTGCTGATGTCTCTCACCTCCTCCCGGTGCCTTATATCTGTATACGAGGCTTGCAGTGGTTGAGGGAACAAGATATAATCTTTGCTGTTTGACACCCAGTGAATCACTATCATGAACGTTGTATATTGTAACTTAGGGAGATTACTTCTCACCTTGTTGCCTGTGTGCACTCCCAAATCCATTGCTGGGCACTTTTTACCTCACCCTCCCATTTTCTTGGGCTTCCAAATTTTCCTTCCACATGACTTCTAGAACATCCCAACCCACTACCACCCAATCAATTCAGGATGATTGAAATTATACACAAGCAGCCAGTTCTTGAATGTCACCAAAAAATTATCAACTGCTGTAGCCCTGTGCAAAGGTTCAGCTCAAAGCTGTTTCAAATCATTCTACCCCTGGGTCATAGATGTATGCTGTTTCTCCGTAATCCCCACTACCCATACTTTCTTCCACTCTTTGAACACACTGTAGTTGGCCTGCCCCATGCTTTTGGAAAATTGGGTCAAGGAGAATTCTGATTGCTTCAGGCTGACTGGGCGGTTCGCCTCTGCACCACGCAAGTCTGACAAATAGTTCGTCTCATCATCTGTTTCATATTTGTCACAGGACATATCTGACAATCCAGTCAAATCGGCAATCCCTGCGATATCTGTTTTGTGTAGTTCCACTGGCAGCTGCATTCTTGTTGTTAGGAGGCTAATGAGGGGTATCTGTAGTGCACTGGAAGGAGGTTGTGGTGGAGGATCAGAGCTTGAAGATGTTGGTGGATTGATTGGATTGTTCCCCAGTGGTTCTGGCGGCCATCTTGGTGCACCTGGTGATGATGGTCCTTGTCCTCGGAACTCCTGAGGGGGGAACATTTGAGACCAGCCATAACCACATTGGTGGAGATCATATCCTTGCCACTGTGGCTCATAACATGGAAATCCTTGGCTTGTGCGGGTGGTTGGTTGTCAACTGTTGTGTGTTGTGTTACATGGAGAATTTTAATCAAACTGTGGAGCACCTGCAAATGACTGCAGTGAAGGTGGGTAACTATACCCATGCAGAACATGATATTGATTGGTGTGTTTCCCAGATCAACTGTCTCTGTCAGAGGCAGTTAGAGCACTATTATCTGATAATGCTGAATTGTTGTCCAGGCATTGTTGCGAGCCAAATAGGCAACCTGGTGGAGCCATATTGGCTGTCTTCTGTGGAGATCGAGTCATTGACATTCTCTGCAAACAAAGATGGTTGGAAGATACCATAGATGCAAGATGTGATGTAGAATAAATCAGATTATGGACGAGTGCATTGCCGTTAGCTGTAACCTTCAGTGGAATGAAAGGCTACTTATATCCGAGTCAGTTGTCATGCACTGTGGTGTTTCACAACACTTTGGATCCATGAAACCCACCTGGTTTAGAAAAAGGAACATTAATCATGCACATCCTGACTTTCTTTGTTATATGGTCGAGTTGTTATACTAGGATATTTGATATATCCTCATCTTTGTATGCTACTATGACTTTAATGGTCATCAAAGGAGTATGATATGATATCTGCAAGAACCAAACAAGAACTATTTCTAGTATGATGGTTAGCATGACTAGGGATAGTATACATAAATAGTGCATGTAACACCTTGCAACCTCATTCAATAGGAGGCTGGTGAGTCGAGCAGCAACAGTGATTGTGTCCTATTGCACTTCTTGCCTATACATTGTCGTTCTCCTCACGATTCACGCTTCAGTCCAGGATCATAACTGAAGTAACCATCCCACCTGCCTATCAGTTCTCGATCACCATTCCACAGACATACAGCTAGCCAGGAAACTCCTGTATCTGTTGATTTATCTCAATCTACCTATATTATAAGCTACTTACAGACTGGAGTGTAGGTATCATTCACAATGCTGCAATATTGTACTATAAGGCCAATTGTGGTGATTGCAGCGATATCAATAGGAACCTTCTCTACTCTGGGAACAATGTCCAGCAGACAATGTGCATAATTATTGTTTGGGATATAATACATATATCCTCGTTTATGAAAGAAGCGGAAGGTAAAGTGAATATAATATACCCCTCCCACATGTATGGTGGGATATGATCTGGTTGTAAATTGCTAACACTAACCTGATTTAGCTCACTTTCAAACCAATATCCCTGGGGTTCTAAATCACATTCTGAAGCACTATCAATATTTGTCCCAAAAAGTATTCACTAACCATTTCTCCAATATGGTTGTCAATCGCCAGAAACATGTTGAGTGCTTGGTCAGCGAAAGGAATGTATTCAACGAGATCCAACTTCAGGATGACAATCATAAATATAGCCCAATATCGATGATTGAAGGGCTATTACCTGAAAGGATTTACAACATGCAGGATGGAATTGACCTCAGTCGTCATGATTCTACATTGGTTGGTACATGTGAATTGCCATCGATGAGCTAGTCAACAAATGATCAGACCATAGTCAATGTAACTGGAGCACCACCACCTGATGATACTCTCAACAAAGAAAGTATAGAACCCGAGAAGCCTGATGTGATGTGTACCCATGATCCATCAAAGGCCTAAGGCTCATTGGCAGGTATATAGAGTGCAAAATGTGAGGGCAAAGCATATGGCAAAGCAACTGGATTGTACACCAAGCATCACAAGTACTCAGAACAATGGAATCGATGGCATTCATTTCAGTCGGTACACGACTTTCAATTAGCTAAAATATTTAGTCAGTCAACGAACATGTGGATAGATCAACATCGGAGGCATTGACTGGACAACATCAAACTCGAGTATTTAGCATCAGCAGATGCTCTGCAAAAGCTCCACTCTGAATTGAATTGAAGGCTTGGCAATGATGTTGGATTGATGATCATTCGCATATGATTCGAACATTATACTACAGTGTTTTTTTGAAATGTATTCAGTTCCTTTTGGTGGATCACACAATTCAGGCACACCACAATGTGGAACGAGTGTGGATTATGGATTCAGAAAGTCACTTAATGTACTGTGTGATGAACACACATGATTGGGGGTACATCAGCAAAAAGGGAAATGGGGTTTCAAAAATGGACCCCGCGCACTAGTCGTTCTCCACATTCTGCACAAATGATCTGAGCAACATATTTGCAACCTTCTGCCATGCTTTGAAGCTTTCAATGATGTGATCGCATCCTCATGACAAGTCAAATACTTGTTTAATCATTTAGGCTATTTTGGTGCACTTGTTTCTTTCACGTTGGTACTCTAGATAATAATCATTTCATCAGTTTTTTGAACCATTCCATTGGGTTCAAGAATATTCTTAACAATTCAATTTCTTGAGACATTGATTATACACAAGCTTGCACAACTCCCATAACAATATTATAACACCCAGAGTAAACACTAATCAGATTTCTGTATATCGCTGCAACCATTACTTCAAGCATCGAACCAAGTCATCTACCTGTAAAACAGATTGAAAGCTTTCAAGTCAATCGTGTTGCTCAAGTACCACCGTGTGCTATCTGGCTGCGGGGTCAGTGGAAGAAGGTATTCATTCCCATGGATGATACTTAAGGGCACAATATAAGTGTGTCGGATGCCAAAAAGAGGCTTATAACGGTAGCTTCCCATGTACAAGGGTTGTATCAACACTTTACGCGTCTCATTAACGCTCACCATCACACCAGTCTGACATATCACCCCTGTTACAATCGTCTGAACCTGGGCGTGAAGCCCTTTAACACTCAATTCAGCATCCTCAATGATGTAAAGAGACTTCAACTGTGTGGCAATACATCCAGCAGTTGATATAAAGTGGCTATCAGAACTTGTCCCTGTCCTGGGAAGCACTGTATCAGTTCTTGGTGGCTTATGGTGTCTCCACCCTGTGGACCCAGCGCAACGAACCGTATGAACTGCCTCCTTGTTGCATTGAAAAGATGTCACCAGGATTGCTTCTACTTTGCGCCAAATGTATTTTGCATCGTCGAGACAGGTGAAATACTGATCGTGATCCTACTAGTCTCTGAAGATGGCACATCTCTTGCAGCACTAACCAATGTGATTCTTTTGATTCCCTTTTGGCATTGCACACCACTCGGCCAAGTCATCAAGTGTCTCAATTTCTGGTCCTGGGTATTTCATCATTCCCTTGATAGGCGTGTTGTCTAGAGGCATTTATCATCACAGTGTTGTTTTGCAGTGTTTGCATTCAGCTGTCGATACTGAAACACCTCCTGTTAGCCTTGCTTTCACAAAATCTGGAAGGCGTCTTCATGACGAGTCGATCGTCAGTAGGCTAATTTATGATCCATCATCACTCATTCTGGGAGTTCAGAGATTGCATTTCAGAGGTTGCCAAGCTGGCGGATATGGTTAGGAAAGTGGTTCAGGAGATGCATCTTTACAAAGTTGAAATTGGATATTTCAACAAGTTGTTGTGCAATTGCTTACTTAATCTGCATATTATCTTCATCAGAGCAACGACGCTTTCCAGGTACAGAAAGATTGTTCCAAGCTGGGTCAATTGCCGATGCCTCCTGTTGGCCTCAGGTCAGCTGCTTTTCAAAGGGTACCGAGACCTTCTGTGTAGATTTACTGGCGCAGAATCGACTGAAAACATCCTTGTCACAATGAAACTCCTCCAGATAGTTCTCCATGTACTCGATCGCAGCTTCAGTATGGTACAGGTACTGTGCCATGAGGTGAAAATACACTAAGTTCTTGATACACCACAGGGCTTCTGTGAAGGGAATAATTTTGCTTGCCAAAGGGTTCAAAAGAGTCACTACTAAAACTGGAAAAATCTTGCACCTGATTACTTTCATCTCCTTACCACTCTCTTGCATCACCTGGACATATGGTGTGTTGAATCAACCAAAGTTAGGATATTGAGGCATCATCGCCCAGTGTGGGTTGACTTTGTCCATCCTGGATTGTTGTTCGAGGAAGGACGTTACCCAGTTCATCAAATGCTTAAGTATGGCAATATTGATGGAATGAAGAGGATTGAGCACAATGATAGTCGTCGGGGAGGTGCATTTGATATTCCAGAAGACGCGTACTGAGGTTCCAACAGCTCGATCATCCAGAGATTGTCTTGCCTCCCAGCTTTCCATCTCATCTCCCAGTGTTGTGAGTATGGTATGCTGGAAGTCTAGCTGAAAGTGTCTCAATTGCCACGAGGATGAATTCCCTTCTACAAATGACGATTTCGGTGCTTCACACACATGGCACTGGGCCAGCTTGAAGGATTCCAAGTGAATGTTTTTGAAGTAGTCAGCCATCCAGGAACCGATGAGAGGATAACATTGCCGCATTGGGCTATCCACATAAAGCATGCGCAGCCCTCAGTTGGAAAGCACATTCGGAGGACACAAAATAAGCTTGAAGACCTTCCTTGAAACCTCCAATTTGTGGATGTATAGTACCTTCATGGCAGTTGTTTAGCCATGTCCTTTAAGTGATATTTCGGAGCAACAGGAAGCAGGGCAACATGGATAATTACAAGATTCGAGTGTTTTAATCTAATCATCAAGTCAATGTTTCTGAGATTCCGATATACTGGTCATGCCTCCATGTCACGTGAATAGTTGGTAAGATGTGTCTGTTTCAATCCGCTGAATGATGGGACAATCGTCGCTCTAAGTAACCACTATAGCTATTGAAGCAGTCCAAATCATTACGCATATGACGAAATTCAACTAATGTACCTGTTCATTCCACCACCAGCCACTCAATTTCACCTCTGAGTAGATACGTTCCTCAGCATCATAGAATTCCTCTACTGGAGCATACAACATATATTCCCCCAATGCAGCCTGTTCCATGACAAACTTAATGCATTCATCAGGATTGCGGGAAAAACAATCTGTTTATTCATTATCGCAAAGGTTATTTGAATCGGGCAAACAATTGCATCACACTTGGCCCAATTTCCAAAAGTCAATGCCCATCACATAGGTCATTTCGTTCAATCTGTTGAATGTAGTGTGGGACAAACTGAAGTTGCTGACAATTTTCATTGTAGGGTTCCTGAAAAACTTGATGTTAGCAGCTCTGCTCAAGTTGTGCTTCACGCACCATTGTGATAATTGATAGGCATCCTCGCAAGGTCACACTGACCATTGGTTTGAGAAACAGTTCCGGAACGTCACTTTGGGTCCACGTCCAGGTCCAAAGCAAACCATTGCCAAATTAGGGGTCTGGGTCTTCGATAAATCTGACCCATCAACTCGGGTATGGTTCAATGGTATACTCCCAACCAGTCCCAATTGGGCGGGGTGTCAGCGAGTCCATCTATAGATTGATATAAGGCTCAGGTTTTTGCTGTTTGTTAATAGTATCTTATCAAAATCACATTTTGAACAACTAATAATACGTTTTTGCATGCTTTGCAGTTTGCAATGTCGATTAATTTGGAATCCGTGTTTTACCTGTGATATATTGTACTTTTGCCTGTCCTGGAGGTCAATAATTGTGTCATGAGCAGGAAGATCCGTGTGATGCCTTGATTACCATATATGCAAGAACTGAAACAGTTGACAATCTGTTGACGCTCATTTTCAGGATGCGGCAGGGAGCATGTCGCTGTGGTTTTTGCCACTAAAGGCTGCCAATATCTGATAAATGGGTGTCTGCAACCAATCTGAACAAGAATTACCCAGGGTGCGAAGCTAAAAATTGCTGACGCTCCATTGACACTCATTCTTAGAATGAGGCGGTGACCATGTTGCTGTCTCTTTTGCCTAAATGAGCTGCCAATATGTTGGTTATGCATCACAGTGACCAAATCATTGTTTAAATACCATACTTGCAAAACTACAAATCATTGACGCTCCGTTGATGCTCATTCTAATGTATTGTCCATTCAACAACTGCTGCCATCATTAATAGTTTTGATCATGATTTGAACTTATTGGCTGTCTGTCTGACAGATGAAGACTCGGCCCTGTGGCAAAGCCAAGTGCAGTAACATTCTGGCATGGTTCGCTCTCACACAACTAAAATTTACATATCATGCCAAAAGATTCATTACGCCTGCTATACACCTGTTTATCAACCGATATTCACAAGCTACTGCTCACCATACATCCATAATATATCTCCAACTGAAACTCTCAGCCATGATACATAGCTAAGCTGATGAAACATGGACACATTCTGTCCGACTTTTTCTTCACTCCCTTGTTCCTCCTCATTTCGATTTCATTGACCGTCACCAACACCTTTCCAGCCTGTCACTTGGTCTTGAGTGTAGGCCTAATCAATCCCGGAACATTTGGCCTGGGGTTCACATCGCACTGCTTTGGGCATTCCAGAACCACGAGGGCATTGTCGTGCCTAGATCAGATTCGACGTCTGCCACGCAATCGTCTTCGATGTCATTTTGATTATCCAAGTCCCCATTCAAGTTAAGCCCACATTCGGTGTCCGAAATGCGTTCAGATGCAATATCCGCATCACTTTCGACTGGATGACGGTTGATTCGTCTGATTTGGCGGGTGTTTAATATTTGAGTTCGTCCTCCAGGGAGGTCCTTTGTAGAGAAAGCTGGTGGCAAAGGTGATATTTCTGACAATTCAAATGAACCCACACCGTCATGTTGAAAGAGTGACCAGGATGCTTTGATGATCTCTTCTGTATCCAAAATGTACCCCATGGCTGTCATCTGCTTGTATTGAGCGCAGTATTCCTTCTGTGTAGTACGTAGGTTTTGGCTTCCCTACCACATCTCCAAAAGTCATGGACCTTGGCCATTCTGTGCAATTTCCTTTCCTCCGTCTCTTTGTCGATTTCCGAGTTGTTTTCTGTGTTCGTGCTATCCAATCCTGGGCCAGCGCCTGCCAATATACCATTAGTGCCTCGAGCAAACTGCCTTAATACGACTTTTTCCCGAAGGATCCCGCCTGTGGTTTTTGACCGCCTCCAGCCGATAACATCTCGGCCTAAATAAAAACTGGCCTCCAGACACCATGTGGCATGGTAGAGAATATGTCTCGCGTCACATTCGAAAGATCAGCGTACTTTGAGTGCCTGTCCTCCTATCAGCGCCACCAGGCGGTTATGTCCGGTAACCTGAATGTACTGCAAATCTCCATTGGGTTGGAGTGGTAATCATTGAGATTTGGATCAATTTGCCCCCAGTTCTTTGGTGCTTCAGGCGGCGAATTCAGATAGAGCCTGGTGGCTGTCAATGAGCGTGCAGTGCAATCGCTTCGTCCGGGTGTCATTTCAGCCACATTGCCAGGCATCTGGTATTCTTCATCATCACTGGACAAATCATATGGATCAAAGTGTGATTGACTGGATCCTGAAGATGTTGCGCAGGGGACCAGATTGCTGCTCAGTACATCTTCAGGTTTATTGACCAGCAAACGTTGATGTTTGGCGCAGCATTCATTCTCATCATCCTTCATTAAGGCCTCTTGTTTTTGGGTAGTATAGAATGTCTCTGTCACGGCGCAAGAAGGTACGAAGGTACTTGGGAAATATAGAAGAAAGATACGGAAGGTGTGGAAGGAATTGTGTTACGGAAAGGCGGAGACGTTGGAAGACGCGGAGGAAGCG
>Ga0307512_10001764_pt1 | contig 29500 bp, 32 predicted proteins | sample 14_EM_MG_FD_200267 | JGI IMG/M metagenome (GOLD analysis project Ga0307512, IMG submission 200267) | Populus trichocarpa ectomycorrhiza microbial communities from riparian zone in the Pacific Northwest, United States - 14_EM | ecosystem: Host-associated > Plants > Roots > Unclassified | place... | reverse complement strand
CAAGCATTATCGCTCGGGTGATAGATGTTCCAACTACCGACTCGTACGATATTAAGGATGTCTGAGATAAGGAAGATAAGTTGATATCGCGCAATGGATGGCCTGATCGTTATCAGGAGCGTAACGCATTTAAACCACATTGCATGAGCACAATTACCTGAGGGTGTTGTGGCGAGTTATTTCCCGGGGGCTAAGGGGGCGTGGCCGAGATAATGCAATCATCATTATGAGGATACACGGGCTATAAAGAGCCAGCGTTGGTCGAAGGAATTGGAGGACATTAGCGAGCAAAGTTAGCTTTCAGAACACCGAAGATGATCTTAAAATATTATTAAGAATTCTATCTATCTATCTATCTATCAAAAGAAATAGCCGTCGCTATATCTTCCCTAATCAACTTACGAGATTTCCCTTTGAATGCCTGGACGCAGACTTACACAATCCGAGTACGCACCTCAGCAGATTGTAGAGTTGTTCGGCAATCTTCTGTTCAGTTTGCACGAGCACAATTCAATCCACACCTACCGAGTGGTTTTTTGTTTCGCGCAGTTCGAGAATATCGACTACCTGGTGTTACGGTATCTGAACACCGGTTTGTTACCATTGAAGGAGTTTTCCAAGGACCTGTTGTTCGACGAGGAAGCCTGATCCTGGTTAACAGAGGAGACGGGTTGTGGTATAGATTTCGATCGGGAGTTCTCGTTGTTCAGGAACGAGAAGTTGAGTCTTAGAATAAGATGAGGAAAGAAAGAGATACTTAGATAGGCGGCCGTGCTCAGTTCAATAAATGTTGTATTGATTATTGGGACTGAAAACCCACGTAACAACGATGTCGCTACCACCTTCCAAAGATGAGTGTCGACCAAGACTCAGCAGTGTTTGTGGCGGCTCAGACAGCTCCATAGCAACCAACAACAATGCATTGTTCCTGAAATGAGTTTTGAACAGTCAGTCTTTTCAATATTTCTTTGTATACAACCTCGCAAATATGCATGCAATGTCTGACAGGTCTAACTTTTTTCTTGCTCGTAGCTCTAGAGTCAATAATTAAGAACCGGTTGTCTACATTTCTATCCCCTGGATCGTAACAGCGCCCAGCCCATACAGGCCGCCTGCACAACCACCTCACGACATGTCCAAACATGGTCATCAGAGGCCATCCCATTTATGTAGTCTTTTTTAGTAGCAAATAAAACCTTCTGTCAAAGTGAATTGTAAATTATATGTGATGTGACTTTGTAAGTCTTACTACCCCACCAAAATTTGCTCTCTGAACTGGCAACCAACCCCATGCCTATGCACCACTACCCACTGTTCTTGTTTACGGGTGATTGAATTCCACAAAACAATGCCTTTCATTATTGAGACACCACAATTAGTTGCATTTTGAACATGCTTAGCAAAGTTTGGCTGGAGATTTGGTATTTCTGGCTGGGCTTTCCTGCTGGCAAAGCCACCATCCCAGCTAGTTTCCCTTCTCAAGGTGTACTGAAAATCGCCCATGACTCCAGCTCTGGCTGAGGGGCAAAGATATGCCCTCTTTGATGTTTGACAAAGTGGGTTTTAGCCTTGTTCACTATGAGAGCTCTGCAATGGGTATTGTTATCCCCCCTCTGCGCCTCAACTCTTGGGCCCATTGCAGATGGAATTCCTTTTTTCCAACGATATCAGGACTTCAGAGCATGTTCTTAGCACTAAGCTTGAAGGATATTTTGGGGGTTTATGGGCAGAGTTGTCCATCTGGGCTGTGCAGTGACATTTTCGAGTTTTTGGGTCGCTGATCTTGAGACAACCCTCCCAACAAAGACTGCTCTTTTTATTGGCACCCCATTCCTGTACAGTCTATAATTTTTATCAAAATGCTCTGAAGACATAAGAAAGTCAGTTCATAATACTCCCAGGCTTCCCTGACAGATTTGTGGTTACATCACGAAATATTTGCAGCTGGGGAATCGGTTGCCATGCCCAAACGGGTTCCGAATGCCTAAGTTGCAATCAAGTGGATAACATAACTCTAGACAGTCTCTGAAGTCGAAATACGCAGCTTTCAAATTCCTACTGCATCAGCAAAATGTACAATGGTTTGAAAGTCATAACCTAACAACTCAGCAACTCTGAACAGCCACCCTGATCATTCCAGATGCTCCCAGAAGCTCCCAGATGAGCTGAATGAAAAGCGATGTGCTCTGAGGTGCTGCGAGACTATTTCACCAGTGCTCCTGATTACTCCGGAAGTTGTGGAACAGAATCCAGGAATATCCTGATGAGTGTATAGTTGTCTTCAAAATGCTTCCAAATCAATCTATGAGGATGTGCAAAGTTTGGAGGTATTGGGAGTATTGGCCGTGTCTCCTAGAATATTCCAGTGCACCTCGAACCTGGAGCCTTACTCTCCAGGAGTGATTATTATAAAGTTTATATCAAATAGTACAATTCCATTAACTATCTTCTGCACACCTTGATTCAGGCATTGTAACTTTAATACACAGTCCAGTAGGTATCTAAATCCACATGATTATTTACAAGCCATACACTATCGATTCTATCTGATGCAGCATTATTCTCTCGCACCCAATGTGCAGGTCCAACAATTGCTCGGAAAGGTACAATATGCATCTTATCAGTCTGTTTGACAACCCGGATAAACCCATCAACACAATCAGCCGAACCATGCGGATCATTGTACTGTTTTTGAATCACCAACGCATATTCTTGATGTTGAGGACGTAACATCCCTTGTTGGGTCTCCTTGCACCTCTCAGAGAAGGTGGATATCGATTTTCCGGCAGGCAGGCGCTCCTGAAAATGGCGGATCTTATTCGGCAGAGTCCAGCTGAAGTATAATACGGGAAGAGAAGGAACTCGGCCTTGGAAGGTGTTATCAAGGTCACTGTCCATATATTGGACCCAGATGTTATGAGATTCAGGCATGATCCCTTGGTTGGCATCCATATATTCTACCTTGCAATCAAGTCGCAGACGCTCAACAGATGTAGGGCAGTGAAATTGTTGACGGTAGTACAGCAGCCCATTCTGAAGTTTAATAAATACACTCTCCATGGGTACATTCTGATCATATCCGAGCACCAGTCCACCAACATCATGTCCCCAGTCGTCTTCAATATGTGTACGAAATAGCTGTCCAAAGTTGGGAATTCCAAAATCTACTGATGCATCTCTGAGTGAGGTTAATTTGATACTTCTGCACACGCCGCTGACATGAGTTTCTCTCAAATAATGTAACTGTTGTGATACAGGGCGGAAAAATGGCTCTTTCGGACAATTGTGGAGGCGTAAAAGATGGGCTTGGCGCGGATTCCACCATTGATCAGCAGCTGATAGTCGGTTGAAAACTTTCGCAGAGTCAATATCGTATCAGCCTTGAAGGGCAAGATATGACAGTGTCTCCTCCATATAGTTAAGACCGGTACACCAGTCATTGTGCCTGAGCATATGTTGCATATAATTGACTTTGTTGGTAGATCAATATGCCTCTTTCACATTGCCGATATGTATCCATTCAGAAATATCGGAGGTGAAATTGGCACCGGAACCCAATCGCCAAATTGACTCTGATATATGGCTCACAAGATGCATATTTGGATATCTGAAATGAGTTACACGCTGTTCGATGGTTTTCCAGAGCTCCTGAATGCCAATTGCCGGCCACCAGGCGTCAAACCCAACCAAACTGATGCAGAATTCTTTCGTGAACCGCATCTGGTCTTTGTAAGTGATACCATACATCTCTGTCGAGCTGATTCACAATGCGGTCCGTATCATTGATACCCCAGGTGATGGCTTCAATCTCAGCATCGGCTGGACAGATCAAAAATTGCACACGTTTGTCGGCGGTCATGTTTACAGCCCCGTGAGCCTCTACTTCTGCAGAAGTCTTCATTTGAGCAAATGTTTTGGCGAATATGCTTCTGGGACCGGTTGCCTTAGTCCCGACTTCCTGCAATAGTTGTCACTCAGGATGTTGGAATAAGTTATCTAAAAGTGTGCGTTTAGCAGGTGTCACCTGATGGATTTCGCGCTCCAATTGCTCGATTGCCCTCTGCCAATCAGCATCTGACTATACAATTGCCGCTTGTGGGGGTCTATTCAGGTGCACCTGAAATTGCCTTCGATTTTGTTACGGGGGTTTTCAGTCCCAATAATCAATACAACATTTATTGACCTAAGCACGGCCGCCTATCTAAGTATTTCTTTCTTTCCTCGTCTGATCCTTCGACTCAACTTCTCGTTCCTGAACAATGAGAACTCCCGATCGAAACCTATACCACAACCCGTCTTCTCTGTAAATTAGAATCAAGCTTCCCCGTCGAACAGCAGGTCCTCGGAAAACTCCTCGAATGGTAACAAGCCGGTGTTCAGATACCGTAACACCAGGTAGTCGATGTTCACGAGTTGCACAAAATGTAAAACCACTCGGTAGGTGTGGGTTAAATTGTGCTCGTGCAAACTGAACAGAAGATTGCCGAACAACTCTACAACCTGCTGAAGTGCATACTCGGATTGTGTAAGACTGTGTCCAGGCATACAGCGGGTGATCGCGTAAGTTGATTAGGGAAGATATAGCGGCGACTATTTCTTTTTTCATGGATAGATAGATCGATAGAATTCTTAATAATATTTTAAGATCGTCTTCGGTGTTCTGAAAGCTAACTTGCTCGCTGATGTCCTCCAATTCGTTCGACCAACGCTGGCTCTTTATAGCCCGTGCTTCCTCACAACGATGATAGCGTTATCTCGGCCACGCCCCCTTAGCGCCCGGGAAATAACTCGCCACAACACCCTCAGGTAATTGTGCTCATGCAATGTGGTTTGAAAGCGTTACGCTCCAGATAACGATCAGGCCATCCATTGCACGATATCATCTTATCTTCCATATCTCAGACATCCTTTGTATCGTACGAGTCGGTAGTTGGAACATGTATCACCCGATCGATAATGCTTGCGCCTCTTAATCCCTGATGCACCTGAGTTATTAATTGCGTCATAGACTTAGTCGGCGACCAACCGATGCTATGCCAACGTAGATTAATGACGCGTAAGCTCGTATCCAATACGCGGTTACATTGCGATCCACACCACCAGAGTCAACTTAGTGGTGCTCGCTCTAGGCTCACAGCCTACGTCATTGATCCCTCAGTTACGTCATGCTAAGGTCGAGACTTTTCTCCAGACCGGAACGTGCTTCTCCCAATCCCATCCCGCCTTCGGGTGGGGAGAAGAGCTTTCTAAATCGCATATGACTTTCAACTGCCGTGTGTGATTACCCACATGTCCCGCATAGTATCCAGGTGTGAACAAAGTACCCACACTTCGCGCGACCAACAGGTACTCTCGCTTTAGAGCATGTTGCTGACCACTTGAACGTTCACATGCATAGGTGTTATGCATATCGTAGATATGTATGCATCTTGTATCATAATTCAAGTATCATTATCGCTGCTAAGGGACGACCCCTAACAGTTTTGAATTTGTAACCTTTTCAACCCCGTACAGCTGACCCTCCATTGCAGCACGGATCTTATGAATTCTTTTCTCTCGCAACTGACGGGATTCTCTGGCCAATATTTCATCCACTTTGGCCTTCGCAGACTTCGACATTTTCTGATCTCGAAAGGCACCCTGCTTCTTGAAAAATCACTTCAGTACATTGTCTAGTGCTGCGAGGGATAGATTTGAGTGATTTTGTTGGCTGACATGTAGAGAGAATTCACATAATGCCCGCACTTGTTACGGGGGTAACAACACCTATCCAAGATACTTCGTTAAGTACTTGAGGTGTGTACGGCCATAGATCCTAATCTATATTATCTTCGGAATCGGAACTATCCGCAGAATCACTTCCGTCTGAAGATTCGGTTGGCTTCTGGTAGTTCCTCTCCTGAGGGAATATAGCAGTTCCTTTGTCTGATTTAATCCTTCGGACGCAATCCTTGACTCGATGATTTCCTTTCCTATCAAAGGGCCAAGCACAACGTGAGCACTCGTTCGCTGCTTTCCTTCTTGAAATCTTGCTATTGTCAATCCCTTCTGTCTTGCTATAATCTTTCCGCTTATTGGTCACAACGTCTCTGGATATCCTCTCGGCTTTCCTTAAGGATCTCGTAATTCTCCCTGATGGATTAATTCGACCAGTTGTTGTTTCCCTGGAGATCTTCAAAGCTGCTATTTCTCTCACATGCTTAGACTTTGTTAAGTACTGCTCAGTACAGTCTAGTACTTGATCAATCTGTCGATCCTCAGGAAGGTCCCTAGGGATAGCCGAAACTTCAAGGGGAAGTTGTTTTTGTAATGTCATATCTTCTTGGCCTTGAAGCCTATTCATATGGGAAACTAATCCCTGCTCAAGTCCAACAATCGAAGCTAGCTACCACACACACTGCGCCACGAAGATTTGCTGGGTTCTTCTTGCGTGAGATATAACCCACACCAAAGCGTATATAATAATGTCGTTATCGTTCTCAAAGGTTATCTGCATTCAGACAAGAAATACTTATCAAAGGTGCGGGGCTGCCGCTACACAAAGCTAATAGATTCTAGGTATAATATAATAGATGTAGGTATCATAAAAATGCAATGATAAATAAGGATATTTCTCCGCTGGTAGGTATCGTCTTTTTTGTTTCAAGTCCTGTTGTTTTTTTTCATTGCCGAAGCAATGTGCTCCTTTTATAATCCCTTGGTCCACCATACCCTTGGTCCCAACTGGGACTATGATCATTGCACAATAATAGCCATATATCTGTGCGTCTTAGTTCCATGCGCGTTGGATATCTTTGCGGCTCATATCTGAAGAGTGCGGGTATTGGCAGTGGCCACATATTCCCGAAGGTCAACGTGTTACGTGTAATATCATATATATCTGATAATCAGACCATAACTTCAACTTTGACGTCTCGCTATCTGTGAGGTAATCCGGTAGTGAATCTCAGGCTTATCGGATACCAGTCCGTGCTGCGATAACATGGATCCTGACACATATCATATGGTGCAATCCAGACTCATGCAAATCAATGCAAGGTGTTTGCTTCGGGCTGAAGCCAATGTTCAAAATCCCTCCGTTTCTTCATGCTTAGGAAGAGACAATTCTCCTAATGCCGGTGTTACGGGGATGCGACACCTATCCAACAAAACTTCGCTAAGTACTATGGGCGCGTACAGCCGTATGATCCTTTCCTATATTATATAGGGGAACCGGAACTATCCCCTGAATCGGTACTATCTTCGAAACTTCTTTCATCCGAAGATGTAACTGGTTTCTGATACTGATTTTTCCTAGCGTATGGCGCTGTTCCTTTATCTAGCTTAATTGGCCTGCGGCAATCTTTGATCCAATGAATTCCTTTTCGATCCGAAGGCCAGGCACACCTCAAACACTCGTCCGCTGCTTTCCTTCTTTTTATTTCGCTGATCTCAACTCCTTCTATTTCGACCGCTGGGGATTTAGGAACCCTCTTGGATCTTCTCGGGTTTTTCTTAGATTCGCTGGTCGGGTTGATTCGACTGGTAGTTGTTTTTCCGGAAACTTTCAACGCAGCTTTGTCCCCTAACCGTCTAGATTCCTGTGGGTAATCTCGGGGAACTTGCTCTGCCGGCGTTGTATTCCTCTGGCCTTGGAGACTATCAATATGGGACACTAAATTCTGCTCGAGTCCAATATTCAAAGCCAACCACCACACACACTGTGCCACAAAGATTTGCTGGGTCCGTTTCGCCAGAGCTATAACACACTCCAAAGCATATACGATAATGGCGTCATCGTCTTTGAAGGTAATCGGCATAAACCTTTATAACCAAATAGAGGTGCGGGGCTGCCGCTACACAAAGCTAATAGATTCTAGGTATAGATATAATACGTGAAGGTATCCTAAAAACTTAATAATAAATATGGATTTTTCTTCGCTGGTAGGTATCCGTCTTTTCGTATCTCAAGCCGGCTGTCCCTCTTCAACTCGGAATAATCCTGATCTCTTTATATTCCAACAAATGAACCGCACAGGCTTATCATCGCTCCCGATGATCTCCTGATTCCGAAGTATAAATTACACCCTCACACTATAACTTATCTTCTCACTATATCTTATCTTTTTATATGATCCCCTTATAACAGCTACTTATCTTTGGGTCTTATTGGCGACGCCCGGTAGATATCCTTGCATCTTATTTTCGTGTGCCTATCGGAAGTGCTCATGCTCCCGGGAGGGACAAGTATCCTTCGGATCATATCTTTTAACTTAGACATCTCGCTATCTTTGAGTTTGTTCGGTAGTTGTCTCTCAGGCTTATCGGATACCACTCCGTGCTGCGAAAACGTAGATCCTGACGTTGCAATCCAGACTCATGCAAACCAATGCAAGGTGATTGCTTCTGTCCTAAGCCAATGCCAAAAATCCCTCAGTCACGTCATGCTTAGGTAGAGACATTTCTCCTGATACCGGGGTGTGCCGCACTGGTTATCCTGCCATTATGGTCAGGCAGTGAAGGGCCCACTTTATCACATTAACTAACGACTGCCGTGCACTGCTGTGCAAGTCCCGCATAGTATCTAAGAGTGAAAGAACCTTCCGCGACACTTGGCACTGTCATCAACTGCCTCGCGCAAAGCTTCCCGTAATGATCATTACTCCCGCTAAAGAGTACCGACCCTGGCTCTCGGAGGCTAAACATGGTAAGTGTTTATCGGCCACACTTCAAGTGCCAACTATTACTATCAAGGGAGAACCCCTGACAGCCGGGGTGTGCCCTGCCTTTATTCCACTTGTTACGAGATGGAAGTTCGGAGCCCACTTTCTCGCAATAGACTATCAACTGCCGTGCACGTATGCTTTTGCATGTCCCGCATAGTATCAGAAGCGACGGAAGCAAGGTTCCCGAAACGATTATGAACTCCCGCTAAACAGCATAATCCTGGTCAGACCTTGGATGACTAAGCATGGCATGTGCTTTTCCGGTCCAATCACAAGTACCATTATTACTGTGAAGGGAGAACCCATAACATCACCCCCTTCTCTAAGATCGGTGACCTCAAGGATGCTCCATCGTAAGAAGTAGACTTTCATTTTTCTGCCCACACATCAGAAGTGTGTATCTCTTAATATCCTAATTCTTATAACTTTGGTATATTGTTTAGCGTCCGTCGACACAAACAAAAAAATCTAACAACAATCTTTCCTAAATAAAACGACTATTCTATATTCCTTTGATAATTTATTATTCTTCTCTTGGACTTTGAGACTCGTACATCACTTCATTTTCTAGGGCAGATGATTCACGTCCTCTGCCGTCTTTGCAGACAATCTCAGCAAGGATTTTTCCTATCTATTAAGAAAAGTAAAGGCCGGAAGTCCGATACTTGTACTTATACTACACCAAGGTGTGATCAAAAAAATTCTTGTATCGTAATTCATTTATTCCAGTGGTACATATAAACTCATGATCATCGACTCCTTTGATATCATCGCAGGTACATATAATCCATGGTTCATTTACTCCAATGGTTTATATGAATACCACACTCGTGCATGGATTTTTTATCTCGACTCAACACTTCTCAAATAGTCCATTTACTTCAATATTTCTTTTATGCACAGTTTTCAGGCTGTCGACGTAACGTACTCTGATCGATACATATAGACTATTATCTAAATACTTTGGAAATATCTTCAAATGTTTGCCAGAAATATTCCATACTGTCATCCGTCTTCGCTGTGACAGAACTACCCGTAAGAGGGTCAGACAGGACAGCATAAAACACGCCCTTTGAAATCATTCAATTATGTTTCTAGAGTTTCGATCCATTGTTTTGTTTTATAGTAATCAATGATCAAATTTGAGCCGTACTCGAGCCTACAAACATGGTTCGAGGTAACAAGCATAAGCCCATCTCTGTACATCATATATTACTCAATCAACTATGTTACATAAGATAATGGTATCTTAAGTCCTCGTATGCAAGAGTAGCTAGACAATACGTAGTATATGTCCGTCTCTATTAAATCAATATAACTATTTCACAGCTGTAATTCTCTTTTATAATTGCATAGGTATTACTTAGCTTCATTAATTGAAGCAGTCCTAGGTATGGACATTCTCTTTTCGAAGGTAATTTCGAATGTCGATGGGAATACCTGAAGATGTCATACACATCTTCGTTTCTCTTTTGTCGAACGTAATTCGGATGTCGATGAGAATACCTGAAGATATCATACACATCCTTGTTTCTCGTTTGTCGAAGGTGATTCGAATGTTGATGAGAATTCCTGAACATCTCATATGCATCCTCATCTGTCTTTTGTCGAAGGTAATTCGAATGTCGATGAGAATACCTGAAGATGTCATACACATCCTCATTTCTCTTTTGTGGAAGGTAATTCGAATGTCGATGAGAATACCTGAAGATGTCATACGCATTCTCGTTTCTCTTTTGTCGAAGGTAATTCGAATGTCGATGAGAATACCCACCGCTGCTTCTTGCTCATTTACTCCTTCTCTTATACATGAACTTTTTATCACCTGTAGGTTAAACTCCCCATTCGTATATCCTCAAAGGTACATATAAGCTATTCGATATTAATTAATGAGTCGATCCGTTAACCAAAATATCTTTTGTAAGAATATTAATCACACTAGCCTTGCTTGACTATAGGACATAGCCAAGCAATTCTGGTTGATTCGAATCCTGTTATCCCGTTGAGAATAACCATCGAACCTATTAACATTGCAAACTAAATTTTTATCATAATTGACTTTTATTGTCTTTGTTCAGGAAAAACAATTTTTGCAATGTAATTTCGTTGTCGAATATTCGAACAATGTTTCTTTTCATAGTTTATACCCTCTTCTTTTTATGGCAAATCTCCAGTTGCCATTATAAAATGTTATTATAATAACCATAAACATAATTAAAACGGAATATAATTCCTTAATCATGTGTCGGATGTCGACACAACAAAAGGAGAATGCCTGAAGACATCATACATGTCTTCATTTCTCGTGTTGAAAGGTAATTCGAACTCAAGTGAGAATACCTGAAGACATCATATATGTCTTCCTTTCTCATGTCGAAAGGTGATTCGAACCAAAGTGAGAATACCTGAAGACATCATACATGTCTTCGTTTCTCATGTCGAAAGGTGTTTCGAACCAAAGTGAGAATACCTAAAGACATCATACATGGCTTCGTTTCTCATCACTACTCTAAGAGCCTCCACGGTCCATTGCACATGTGGTTACAGATGAAATATCCTACTAACTCAAACAACAAGGGACAGTCGTAGTAATGGATGGTTTTCAGGTAAACTGGGGATTGCATTTCCCATGCATTATTCCTGTGTTTCAGTATCCGCTTTGCAGCTGATACGTCATCTCCCCAGCCCTTGCACTACCAGGTGATAGCGACAGAGTAATATCGAAGATATAACTCACCGAAGTAAGATGTGAAGGTAATATCGACAAAGTAATATCGAAGATATAAATAACTGAAGTAGTATGCGAAGGTAATATCGACCAAGTAATATCGAAGATATAAATTACCGAAGTAATATGTGAAGATATAAAAGCACCCAACATGGAATTGGTGGTGGTAGCATTAAACATATTTCGCATCATGGTCTTTTACGTCAGCCGATGATCTTTTATAACTTCGTAGAAGTGACATCCTAGACGTCTAAAGCAATTATCTCATAATCTACATTAGAACAACACTCGATCGATTCCTTATCGGGCTAATGATTACGCTCGATGGCATCCCTAAGCTCATCTCGGGCTAATCCTCAAACCATTCCCAGGACTCAGTCTGCTTTGAGTATCATTTTTGACCGTAGGATGACCACTCGTCATCGACTTCTGGTTCCTTGTATTCTTCTGCTAAATCCTCAGAATACTCATTATTCACACCGTCGTTCCCCCACTGTTGTTTTGCTTCACGAAGCTCCCTTTAGAATATTTTGTGGTAATATTGTTTGGCTTCGTCCCAGCCATTATCATGCCCTTCCAAGAGCCCTTGGTTATAACCGTCAGTATAACCGCTATCTTTTCGTTTGTTATACATCCTCCAATCGCGAGGTGTATATTTATCAATTTTAACATATGCGACTTGAATAGATTCTTCGAAATGAATCATCCATTCATAACGTAATGGTATGCAGTTTTCTTCGTAAAACCGATAATATCGCATGAGCATGGATTGCTCAATAAAACTTTGTAATTGAATCATTATAATCAATGGAGCAATAATGATCAACATATCGTATAGTCGCTCCATCGGAGGACAGGTAAAATCTACCACTGGCTGCATTTTGCTGATGATTTATTGTCGCCGCAATAACACCACTCGGTATTATTTTCTGTTTTGCTGTCTCAATCCCACTTGTCGGAGCACGAGCGATATTCTTTCCAGTGATCTTTAAATACTGGATCATCGATCGGAATCAATTCTCTGTTAATTGCTGATCGGCGATAGTATTCAACCCAAGGTTTTGTTGTCTCGGGTTCCTCATAGAATATAGGATTATTCCAATCGTTCTCTGGTTTTTTGGATTATATAGCTTTTATTGATCCGAATGAATTAAGAGGTTCGTATGCGAATAAATTCGGCGTATATCAGGCTAAATCGAATATATTTACCATTCGCTTAACCTTTTCTGAATATTATAACTTCCGATAGCTTATCGGGGTTTGACTGCTGTTGATACTATTCAATCTGTCGTTCCAGAATATTTGGTCCTTTATAATATTCGGAAGTATAGCGATGCCAATGAAGTTATTTTCGTGTTGTAACCGGTATCCTAAACAGTACAGTAACCGTAAAACTTGGTTGTTTAGTCGAGCACAAAACTAATCCGTACTTTCTGGAGTTAAGCAAGACTGCTCCTTGCTTGTTTAATCGTTGGTAAGCTTTGAGCTCTTCTGCTTGCATGTATATACTAACCCAGGAGCAGTATGGTTATTTAGTATACTGTTACGTGGGTAACAACACCTATCCAAGATACTTCATCAAGTACATAAGGTGCGTATGGCCGTAGATCCTGATCTATATTATCTTCGGAATCTGAACTATCCGCAGGATCACTTCCTTCTGAAGATTCAGTTGGCTTCTGATTGTTCCTATCCTTAGGGAATATAGCAGTTCCCTTATCTAATTTAATCTGTTGGACTCAATCCTTGACTCGATGATTTCCTTTCCTATCGAAGGGCCCAGCGCAACGTAAGCACTCGTTCGCTGCTTTCCTTCTCGAAATCTTACTATCGTCAATCCCTTCTGTGTTGCTATAATCTTTCCGCTTATTGGTCACAACATCTTTGGATATCCTCTTGGCTTTCCTTAAGGATCTCCTGATTCTCCTTCATGGATTCATTCCACCAGTTGTTGTTTCCCCGGAGATCTTCAAAGCTGCTATTTCTCTCAAACGCTTAGACTCTCTTAAGTACTGCTCAGTACAGTGTAGTACTTGATCAATCCGTCGATCCTCAGTAAGGTCCCTAGGGATAGCCAAAACTTCATGGGGAAGTTGTTCTTGTAATGTCATATCTTCTTGGCCTTGGAGCCTATTGATATGGGAAACTAATCCCTGCTCAAGTCCAACAATCGAAGCTAGCCACCACACACACTGCGCCACGAAGATTTGCTGGGTTCTTCTTGCGTGAGATATAACACACTCCAAAGCGTATATAATAACGTTGTTATCATTCTCAAAGGTTATCCGCATTCAGACGAGGAATAATTATCAAAGGTGCAGGGCTGCCGCTACACAATGCTAATAGATTTTAGGTATAATATAATAGATGTAGGTATCATAAAAACGCATTAATAAATAAGGATAATTCTCCACCTGTAGGTATCGTCTTTTTCGTTTCAAGTCCGGTTGTTCTTTTCATTGCCGAAACACAGTAATCCTTGTATAATCCCTTGTTCCCCCATACCTTTGGTCCCAACTGGGACTATGATCATCGCACAATGATAGCCACTTATCTGTGCATCTCAGTTCGATGCGCGTTAGATATCCTTGCGGCTTATATCTGAAGAACACGCGTATCGGCAGTGGCCACGTATTCCCGAAGGTCAACGTGTTACGTGTAATATCATATATGTCTCATAATCAGACCATAACTTCAACTTTGACGTCTTGCAATCTTTGAGTTGATTCAGTAGTTACTCTCAGGCATATCGGATACCAGTCCGTGCTGCGATAACGTAGATCCTGACACATATCCTATGTTGCAATCCAGACTCAAGCAAATCAATGCAAGGTGTTTGCTTCTGGCTAAAGCCAATGTCAAAAATCCCTCAGTTACGTCATGCTTAGGTAGAGACAATTCTCCTAGTGCCGGGGTGTGCCTTGCCTTTATTCCACTCATTACGAGATGGAGATTCGGAGCCCACTGACTCGCAATAGATTATCAACTGCCGTGGACGTATGCCGGTGCATGTGCCGCATAGTAGCAGAAGTGAAGGAAGCAAGCTTCTCGAAAGGATTATGAACTCCCGCTAAACACCATAATCCTGGTCATAACTTGGATGACTAAGCATGGTATGTGCTTTTCCGGTCCAATCATATGTATCATTATTACTGTTAAGGGAGATCCCCTAACAACACTGCTCCCATCACCATTTCATCAGAGGCTGTTTCCGCCGCAGTTTTCCCGGCATCCTGGTTGCAGTCAAGAATTGGAGTGCAACTCACTGCCAGTTTTCTGATCATGCCCCTAATTTCTTTTCCCTGCCAGGAGCTGCTTTTCATCGAATCGAATGGTTGAGAGAAGCGCTGCAGGCCTGGATTTCGTGGTACTGATGTGAATCGATTGTCAAATTGATCCTTGACATTTCTTGCTTTCAGGTATTTGAGCAGCCAGTGCAATATGTCTTTAACTAAACCCAGGAGCAGCTGATGCAATTCATCAGGCTGCCAAAGCCGATAGACTTTCCAGAGAGTGTATTGCCAGAACTGGTTGCGGATTGGATGAACACCAAGAGTGTGCAGAACATCGATATTAGTTTCGTCCAGAAGCTCCAAGTAAATATGCTGGTCCGGTGGGTTATCAAGTGGTCGAAGAGTTGAATGCCCCATCAGCGCACCTATAGGAATTTCAAACATCGGGCATGAGCCATATAAGACTTGAGCAACCATGACTTGTTCCAGATAATCCCCGACCCAGGCAACCAAAAGAGCACAACATTGTCTCTGGAATCGATCAGCACAATCCCATTTGAAGCCAGGGCCAGTGAAGTCAGGATTCCGTAGTGGGGACTGCACTGTTTCAACTGCGGAATGCCATGCCTTGTCAGCATTTTTGGCACCTTTTGGAGGACAGGGGATCAGCTCAACAAGAATCCAGGAGTGCTTTTAAGGTGTATGGCGGATATCTTTTCGAATATTACCAATCGAGAGATACAATGGCCAGGCATGGTGGCCGGCCCGAAATATTGGTCAAGTGGGTCTTGCCGGATGCACAAATGACTGACACAATTGTCACCCCAGCAGGAAGCTGATCTTGCGTATCCCACCACCAATCGCCTCTGTTCATCTCGCTGTATATTCTGTGACCTTCCGAGTCTGCAAGGCGCACCGGTTCAAAATTGAGGTGCGCCAGAAATGGGAGATGTGCCAAAAGGAACTGTATACATTTGAAAACATCCCAGTAGTATAATGTTTGGAAGATGTGCAAATGATCTTCAATCCAACTATCATTGCCGAGCCCAAAATTGAGTCTAGAGAGGAGCTCTCGTAGAGCATCTGCTGATTGAAATGATTCAATGTTGAAGTTGTCCTGTGCACACCTCAGATGTCAATCTATCCACGTTTTCGTTTGCTGGCTAAGTAATTGAGCCTGTTGAACGTCGTGTGCTGAATGAATAGGATGCCATGGATGCCATTGTTCTGAGTACTTGCGATGCTTGTTGTACAATCCAGTTGCTTTGCCATATGCTTTCCCCCCTGCGTTCTCCACTCCAACTACCGGCCTATGAGCCCTCGTCTTTGTCGGATCAGTGGTACAAGTCAGATCAGGGTTGTGGGGGTCTATTATTTCTCCGTCGGGAGTATCTTTAGGTGGTGGTGCACCAGGTACATTGCCTATGGGTAGATGAATCAGTTGACTAAGCTGATCGATGGCCATTCAGGTGCACCGACTGAAGTTGAACCATGATGGCTCAGGTCAATCCCAGCCTGCAGGTGGTAAAATCCCATCAGGTAGTATCCCTTCATTCATTGATATTGGGTGATATTGTTGATAGTGAGCCTCGAGTCGGTTCTCGTCGAATGATTTCCTTTTGCAGATATAGCACTTGACATGTTTCTGGCGAGTGTTGATTATATTTGAGAAATGGTCACTGAACACATGTTCGGATGAATCTCGATGATGCTTCAGGGGGTGATAAAGAGCCTCAGCGATATTGGTTTGAAAGCGAGCTAACTCAGGTTGGCATAACACATTCACAGCCGCATCGCACCCTGCCAAAATGAGTTATGCCTACTCTCGAGCCTCTGAGCAGCTGATAATGAAGGTCGATCGTCATAATACAATGAATAGGTGAGTTTCCTAGCTAGCTGGATGTCTGGGCATTGATCATCGAGAACTGATGAGGCTGGTAGGATGTTTGCTTCATTAACGATCCTTGACTGGAGTGTGGATCATGACATCAGCAAAATGTAAAATGGTTCGGAAGTCATAACTCAATGACTCCGCTGTTCTGAACAGCCACACCGATCCATCCAGAAGCTCCCAGAAGCTCCCGAACAGGCTGAATGCAAAACGATGTGCCTCTCAGGTGCTCCTCAACGCTCCTGACGTAGCAGAACGGAATACAAGAATATTCTAAAGAGTATGAAGTCGTCTTCAGAATGCTATAAAACCATGCCTTTAAGGAGGTAAAATTTCGGAGCTGCTGGGACTACAACACTCGTCTCCAAGATGATTCCGGTGCACCTGGAGCCAGACTCTCCGGGAGTGATCATAAATAATCTCTATATCGAATAGTACAATTCGATAAACTATCTCACAGCCACACACCTGAATCAGGCATTCCAATCTAATTAATATACAGTCCAGTAGGTATCTAAATCAACATGAATATTTACAAGCCATACGCTAACGATGCCGCCTGATGCAGCATTCTCCCGCAACAAATGTGCCGGTCCAACTATTGCTCCAATGGGTAGAATATGCATCTTATTCGTTTGTTTGACAACCCGGATGAACCTGTCAACACAATCAGCCCAATCATGAAGATCTTTGAACATTGTTGGAATCACCACCGCATATTCTGAAGCTTGAGGACGTAATACCCATTGTTGAGTCGTCTGGCACCTCTTGGAAAAGGTCGATAATGCTTTCCCGGCTGGTAGTTGCTCCTGAAATTGGAGGATCTGATTTGGTGGAGTCCAGCTGAAGTATAATACAGGAAAAGAGGGAACTCGTCCTTGGAATGTGTTATCGAGGTCATTCTCTTCACTTTGCGTTTACTGGACCCAGATGTTATGAGATTCAGGCATGATCCCTTGGTTGGCATTGGTATATTCTACCTTGCAATCAAGTCCCAGACACTCAACAGAAGTAGGGTTGTGAAATGGTTGATGGTAATACAACAGCCTATTCTGGAGTTGAATAAATATACTGTGAAGGAGTACATTCTGATCGTATCCGAGCACAAGTCCACTGACTTCGTGTCCCCAGTCCTCTTCAATTTGCGTGCGGAATAGCTGTCCAATGTTGGGAATTCCGAAGTCTTCTGATGCATCTCTGAGTGAGGTTGATTTGATACTTCTGCACACTCCGCAGACATGCGTTTCTCTCGAATGATATAACTGCTGTGATACAGGGCGGATAATGGGCTCGTTCCGAATTGTTTGGAGACGCAAAAGATGGGCTCTGCGTGTACTTCACCGCATATCGGTAGCGGACAGTAGGTTGGAAACTTTTGCCGAGTCAATATCATACCAGCCTTGGAGTGCAAGATATGATAGTGTCTCCTCCATATAGTCAAGACCGGTACACCAGTCATTGTCCTTGAGCATCTGTTGAATGTAATTGACTTTGTTGGTGGATCGATATGCCTCTTTCAAGTTGGCGATATGTAGCCGGGCAGAAATATTGGTGGTCAAATTGTCAGCGGAACCCATTCGCCAAATTGACTCTCAGATATTGCTCACAAGATGCATCTTTGGATATCTGAAATGTATTTCGCGTTGTTCAATGCATTTCCGGAGCACCTGAATGGCGATTGTCTCCCACCAAGATTCAACCTCGATCAAACGGATGGAGAATTCCGTCATGAACCGCTTCTGTTGATTCGAGGTGATGCCATAAATCTCTCTCTCCAGCTTGTTAGTGACCCGCTCCGTATCAGCGAGGCTCCAGGTGGTGGCTTCTGTCTCAGCATCCGATAGGCGGATCTGAAATTGCAGTCGCTTGTTGGCGGTCATGTTTGCCGCTCCGTAAGCCTCGTCTTCGGTGGCAGCTTTCATTAGGGCAAAGTCTTTAGCCAATTTGCTTCTGGGACCAGTTGCCTTGGTCCCAACTTTCTGCAATAGTTGTCGCTCATGACATTCCAATAATTTATCGAAAAGCTTGCGTTTAGCAGGTGTCACCAGATGGATTTCGCGCTCCAATCACTCGATTGCCTTCTGATGATCAGCATCTGACCAAGTGATGGCCGCTTGTTGGGCTCTGTTCAGGTGCACTTGAAATTGCCTATGTTTGGTTGTGGAATCCTTTTCAGCCCAATATACAACAGCCTCCATTGCAGCACGAATCTTATGAATCTTTTCTTCGCGTAACTGATGGGATTCATTTGCCTACAGGTTATCCACTTTGGCTTTCGCAGACTTCGACATTTTCTGTTCGCGAAAAATACCCTTCTTCTGGTGGAATTGCTTGAGTGCATAGTCCAGTGCTTTGAGGGATAGGTCCGAGTAATTTTGTTGGCTAACAAGTAAAGAGAATTCACATAATGTCCGCACTGCTCCCATTACCATTTCATCAGAGGCTGTTTCCGCCGCAGTTTTCCCGTCATCTGTGGAGCAGACAAGAATTGGAGCACAATTCACTGCCCGTGTTCTGATCATTCCACAGATCTCTTTACCTTGCCAGGTGCCGCTTTTCAATGAATCGGATGGTTTAGGGAAGTGCTGGAGACCGGGATATAGGGGCACCGATGTGAATCGATTGTCAAATCGATTCTTGACATTTCTAGCTTTCAGGTATTTCAGCAGCCAGTGCACTAAGTCTTTAACTAACCCCAGGAGCAGCTGATGCAATTCATCAGGCTGCCAAAGCCGATTGACATTGCAGAGAGGGTATTGCCAGAACTGGTTGCAGATTGGGTGGACACGTACAGTGTGCAGAGCATCAATATGATTGTCCTCCAGCAGCTCCGAGAAAATATGCTGGTCTCTTGAGTTATCGAGTGGTCGAAAGGTTGAATGTCCCATCGGCACACCTTTAGGAATTTTACACATCGGGCATGAGCCATATGAGACTTGAGCAATCATGACTTGTTCCGGAAAATCCCCAACCCAGGCAGCCAAACGTGGGTAACATTGTCGCTGGAGTCCATCTGCACAATTCCTTTTCAAGCGGGGCGAGTGATGTCAAGATGCCTCAGTTGAGACAGCACAGTTCCAACCGCGGAATGCCATGCTTCGTCAATGTTTTTGGCACTTTTCGGGGGAAATGGGATCAGCCCGACAAGAATCCACGCGGCCTTTTTTGGTTTACAGCGGATATCTTTTCGAATATTACCAAATGTGAGATACAGCGGCCAGGCATGCCGATCGCCTGAAAAATTGGTCAAGTGAGTTATGTCAGATGCACAAATGACTGGCACAATCGTCGCTCCGGCTGGAAGTTGATCTTGTGCATCCCACCACCAATCGCCCGTGTACATCTCGCCGTAGATTCGACGACCCTCAGAGTCTGCGAGGCGCACTTGTTCAAAATCGAGGTGCGACTGAAATGGGAGATGTGCCCAAAGGAACTGGATACATTTGAAAATATCCCTGCAGAATAATGTTCCGAAGATATGTGAGTCATCTTCAATCCAACTATAATCACCGAGCCCGAAATTGAGTGCAGAGAGCAGCTTTCATAGGGCATCTGCCGATTGGAATGATTTGATTTTGTAGTTGTCCAGACCACGCCTGAGATGTTGATCTATCCAGGTTTTTGTTTTCTGGCTAAACGACTGAGTGTGCTGAAAGTCGTGAGCAGACTGAAATGGATGCCATGGATTCCATTGTTCTGAGTACTTGCGATGCTTGTTGTACAATCCAGTTGCTTTGCCATATGCTTCCCCCCCCACATTTTCCAGTCCAACTACCTGCCTATGAGCCTTTGTCTTGGTTGGATCAGGGGTACAGGTGAGATCAGGCTGCTGAGGGTCTATTGGTTCTTCGTTGGGAGTATCTTCAGGTGGTGGTGCACCTGGTCCGTTGTCTATGAGTCGATCGTTAATTGGCAGTTTGTCGATGGCCATTCAGGTGCACCTACTGTAGTCAAACTATGATGGCTCAGGGTGATCCCAGCCGGCAGGTGGTAGAATCCCGTTGGGTAATAGCCCTTCATTCATCGATATTGGGGCATATTGTTGATAGTGAGCTTCCAGTCAGGTCCCATTGCAGAATTTCATTTTGCAAAAAAAACATTTAACATGTTTCCGGCGAGTGTTGACCGTATTTGAGAAACGCTCTGCGTTCTGACGAATCTTGATGATGCTTTAGGGGGTATGGTTTGTTGCTGGATTTGAGCCTCAGGGATAATGTTTGAAAGCGAGCTAACTCAGGTTAGCGTATCACTATCAAAGCTGCATCACACCCCACCAAATGTACAAGAGGGGTAAAACAAAGTCACCTCACGATCAGTTTTCTTCACAAACTAGGATACTATCTATCAAGTCCCGCACAATGATATTGCACATTATCTACTGAAAATCGTTAGCAGAGTTAGTTTCTTTTGTCATCACTACGATCAACTTTTAATACTAATCACCAGGTGCTACCACAATCGGCCTTATTGTATACTACGGCATTGAGGCATTGTGTAGATGATGTCTATGCTCGAGCCTCAAGCAGCGCTTCAGATCAACTTAATACAATGAATAGGTAAGTTTTCTAGCTGGCTGTATGCCCGCTCAATGATCATCGAGAACTGACAGGCTGGTAGGATGCTTTCTTCAGTAACGATCCTTGACCGGTAGGTGGATCCTAAGAAGGCAATGAAGTTTACACAAGGAGCTCAAAAGGAAGCAATCACTGTAGCTGCTCGACGAACAGGCCTCATATTGAATGAAGTTGTAGGTCGTACACACACATTAGGAGTGTAAAATGCCTCGTCATGCTAACCGTCCAACTGGATATAGTTCATGTTGCTTTCCTGGAGATATCATGTCGTATCCCTTCTATGACCATTACAGTTATGAACCGAACACAGGCGAGCTTCTATCCAAGATCGTAGTATACGAGTTCGAGCATATAACAAAGAAAGGCAGGACGTATTTGTTATGATTTCTTTTTCTCAGCTGGGTTTTATGGGATCAAAGGTGAAGTGCAACACCTCAGTTCGTGACAAATAAGATGGATATAAGAGGCCTTCATTCCGCCAAAGGTCACTGCTACGTTCAATATTTTCAACTATACTCCACTTCATTCGAAATCACCAATTGAATTGATTATTTCATTACTACCATCTTTTGTTCACATAAGATGTCGACAAATGGATCTCCACTGAAGACAGCCAATATGGCTCCACCGGGTGGCCTGTTTGGCTCACAACAACGCCCAGATGATGAAGTGGGAGCATCAGTTAATCATGCTGGAAATACACCGAACAGAGACACTCAATTCGGGGAACCCACGAAACAATTTCCTCCACCACCGGGGTACAGTTACCCGCCTTTGCAGCCTCCATTTCCAGGTGCTCCCCAGTTCTACCACCATGCCCCATTCAACATGACACCAGGCTCACAACCAAGCTCTGGAGCAACCCAAGGATATGTGAGTTATGGGCCACCGTGGCAAGGATACGATTTCCCCCAAGGAGGTTATGGTTGACCTCAAATGTTCCCCTGTCAGCAATTCACCGGACAGGGGCCGTCATCTCCAGGCGCACCTCGAGTGCCCCCAGCACTGCCTGGAAACATTCCAGTCATTCGGCCGATCACTTCCGCCTCTACTCCATACGGACACCTCCCAGGCGCACCTGGGAGATACCCCATTAGCCTCCCAACGAAACAATTTCAGCTGACAATGGAACCGCGCAGGACAGAGGTTGCAGGGATTGCGGACTTGCCCCCATTACCAGAGATTTCTTATGACAAATTAGATGCAGATTATGAGAGTGATGATTTGTCGGACTTGGGTGGGGCTGAAGGCAAAGCCCCAATCAGCTTGAAGCAAACAGAATTCTCCTTGAAGCAATTTGCGAAAAGGATGGGACAGCGCAACTTTAGTGCATTCAACAAGTGGAAGAAAGTATGAGTGGCTGGGTTTCTCGAGAAGAAGCATCGGTCCATTATCGCGGGACAGAACCGTTTGAAACAGCAGCAAGATGAACGCCTGCACTGGGCGACGGCAGTTGCAGATTTTTTGGAGACTTTCAAGAAGTGGCTGCCCTTGGAAAACTTCGATAATGCCGAATGGATTCGGCGACAATGGGTTGAGATGTTTCTAAAGAAATGTGGAAGTGAGGTTCGGGAGGCGAGGAAGAAGGTAACGCGAGGCAACAAGCGACCGGTGACGGATTTGGGAGAGCGCGCGGGCAACAATGCGAGAGGTAACGTCCCAGAGTTGCCAAATACAACTTTCATTGTTGTGATTCGTCGAGTGCTGAACGGCAACAATGACCCGACACGCAGCACGCAATTCCAATCTTCATACACAAATGTGAGGCACTGGGAGGAGCTGATTGATTTCATCGAAAAAAATTGTGGCCCGAAAGAACCATACTGTCTAACTGCGTTATACAAATGCAATGTCAGGGGTTCTCCTCTGATAGTGACAATGACACAGGATGGTTGGTCAGTAGTATGCCTTTTAGCGGGGGTTCATAAGAGTCACGTCTCGATTGAATGAACAAGAGGCTTAGCGGAATCATTGAAAGCATAGTGCTTCGGCAGCTGATTTGATGATGCAGCAACACGCCAGATCGAAAGGAAAGAGGTCCTGCCGAGTGTGTTGTTTTCAACCAGATTCATCTACGGACACTATGTGGGAGGCGGTGGTGCAAGTAAGTGGGCTCTATGTTAATCAGGGCACGTCCCGGTTATGAATACCTAAGCACCTAGGACTGAGGGAATATGGCATTGGCGGTTGAGCCAAAAGCGGACATTAATCAATGATTTGATTGAGGTGGTTCTGCAATGTTAATCTGTTGAGATTATGCGCATAAGTTCTACGTTGGCATAACAAGGGATATCCCATCCTCATGAGACTATGAGTTATTAAATCCAGGATGATTTAATAACGCAAATGACGCGTTGGCATTTTTGTCAGACGTTCCAACTACCGAATATGAGATATGTTGCATGATGTCAAAGTTGAAGTCATGGTCTGATGGTTATCTGCCGAAATGATATCATGCATGAACACGATAACCTTGGGGATGCGTGGCCACCTCTACCAGGCGCAATCTTAGATTGTACGATTGTAAGACGCACAGATACGTGGCTATCATTGAGGGATAATAATCATAGTCTGAAAAGGGTTTTGAGAGACTATAAAGAGACCACATTGTTCCGGCAATGAAAAAAAAAAAGCTGGAGCAGCAAGAGAACATCAATACCTACCAGCGGAGAAAAATCCTTATTTATTATCGCGTTTTTATGATACCTACATCTAGTATATTATACCTAGAATTTATTAGCTTTGTGTAGCGGAAGCCCCGCACCTTCAATAAGTATTCCTCGTCTGAATGCCGATGACCTTTGAGAACGATAATGAGGTCATCATATACGCCTTGGAGTGTGTTATGTCACACGCAAGAAGAACCCAGCAAATTTTTGTGGTGCAGTGTGTGTGGTGGCTAGCTTTGATTGTTGAACTTGAGCAGGGATCGGTATCCCATATCGATAGGCTCCAAGGCCAAGAAGATACGACATTACAAGAGCAACTTCCCAGTGACGTTTCGGCTATCCCTAGGGACCTTACTGAGGATCGACGGATTGATCAAGTACTAGACTGTACTGAGCAGTACTTAAGAGAGTCTAAGCGTTTAAGAGAAATAGCAGCTTTGAAGATCTCTGGGGAAATGACAACTGGTCGAATCAATCCATCAGGGAGAATTAGGAGATCCTTAAGGAAAGCCAAGAGGATATCGAAAGATGTTGTGACCAATATGCGGAAAGATTATAGCAAGACAGATGGGATTGACGTTAGCGAGATTTCAAGAAGAAAAGCAGCAAACGAGTGCTCACGTTGCGCTTGGCCCTTCGATAGGAAGGGAAATCATCGAGTCAAGGATTGAGTCCGATGGATTAAATTAGATAAGGGATCTGCTATATTCCCTAAGGATAGGAACTACCAGAAGCCAACTGAATCTACAGAAGGAAGTGATCCTGTGGATAGATCCGATTTGGAAGATAATGTAGATTAGGATCTATGGCCGTACGCACCTTGAGTACTTAACGAAGTATCTTGGGTAGGTGTTGTTACCCCCGTAACATGCAACTTGAGTCAGGAAGAATTGGACGATGAGTATATGGGATGATACACACCCGGGCAAATGATGAATGACCCTCTATATGGTCAGATATCATACACCAGTTCCCTTTCAAATGCCTTCAAATTGAAACTGGGACACGATGTGCAACAATTTTTGATAGTAATGAAGGCAGCGACAGGGAAGGATACTACCGAGCACGTTATGAGACCAGCCATGGTGATCCCTGCTAGCGATCTTACGGGGAGTTATGCCCACTGCTAATCTGTATACTTAGACTTCGGAGGGATCTGATGGAAATGAAAGAGTGGTGGATGACGATGCAGGTGGGAAAGAGATTGATAGTATTAATGTAAGTTCTGATTGAGTGAATAGAATTGATTATATACCACAGATCATTGGGTCCAAATGCTTGTCTGTGAAAGATCTAACATCGCGATGAATTTCAGGAGCGCCGGAGTATAAGCCCATCAGCCCAACTCACCACAGAGCAACTGAAAGAGATCATTGAGGACGAAAAGAAGACCGACCAAGGTTCCAGAGAGGATCAGGAGCAAGTGGAGGATGGCGAGGAGGTCCTCGATCCAGATAATACCAGTTCAGTCTTAAGCTCTGTTCTCAACACAATCAACAACGAATTTGAACACAAGTGTCCTGATGAGGCGGTCCGGCTGTGGAATGCCCATCCGATTTGCCAATCAACCGATGCCCGTGTTCCAGGCCACAAATATTCAATTCCTGGGCTGCCGGGAGCTGAATTTCGGGCGCACCAGGTGTGGGCCATCTGGTTCATCGTGAGGAGATGGGTTTGGGATGCTGATATGCCAGGAGCACTGGTGGCGGATGAAATGGGTCTTGGGAAGACTTTCACCTCGGTTGCAGCAGCAATGCTTTGCAAATTGGTGACCAAGAAAGTTGTTATGGGGTTGCTACTGTCCATTTTGTGGGGGAGTACCCTTGAAGAGTGGGTGATTTTGGCGCACAACAACATTGCTGGCATTGTCGGTGAAGGACGGGAGTGGTATCCGCTCCAGAGATTGAATTCAGTGCCCCACTGCCTGTTGGAGAGACAGACAACACCACCTCACGGGCATCCGGCACTTATATCGGCCCATGAACCAATCTTGGTAGTCACAATGCCCGGAGTTGCAGACACCTTCAAGACTGTCATCGACTCTTACGGGGGTAACAACACCTATCCAATAATACTTCGCTAAGTACTATGGGTGCGTACAGCCGTAGATCCTAATCTATATTATCTTCGGAATAAGAACTATCCGCCGGGTCGCTTCCCTCTGGGGATTCAATTGGTTCCTGATGGTGTTCTCCCTTAGGGAATCCCGCAGTTCCTTTATCTAGCTTAATCTGTCGTCTGCAATTCTTGACTAGATGATGTCCTTTCCTATCGGAAGGCCAGGCGCAGCGTAAGCACTCGTTCGCTGCTTTCTTTCTTGAAAGCTCGCTACTGTCAATTCCTTCCGTCTTACCAAAGTCCCTTTCCCTATTGACTTTGGATGTCCTCCTTGCTTTCTTTAAGGATCTCCTAGCATTCTTGGATGGATTAATTCGACCAGTAGCCGTTTGCCCGGAAACCTTTAAAGCCGCTATTTCTCTTAATCGCTTGGATTCTCTTAAATACTGCTTAGTACAGTCTATCGCTTGATCAATCCGTATATCCTCAGTAAGGTCCCTAGGGATAGCCAAAACTTCTCGGGGAAGATACTCTTGTGGAATTGTATTCTCTTCGCCTTGAGGCTCAATCTTACCCTCTTCGCCTCGAGGCTTGATCTTATCCTTTTCACCTTGGAGTTTATGGATATGGGAAACTAATTCTCGCTCAAGTCCAATAATCGAAGCTAGCCACTATACACACTGTGCCCCAATGATTTGCTGAGTTTGTCTTGCCTGAGCTATAACACACTCCAGAGCATATACAATAATATCGTTGTCGTTCTTGAAAGTATCAGGCATTAATCCGTCAGGGAGTAATCAAAGGTGCGGGGCTGCCGCTACACATAGCTAATAGATTCTAGGTATAGATATAATAGGTATAGGTATCATAAAAATGCAATAATAAATAAGGATTCTTTTTCGCTAGTAGGTATCCTTTATCGTATTTCAAGCCGGTTGCCCCCTCTCTTTGTCGGAACAACATGATCTCTTTATAGTCCCTTGGAATAGACAGTACAGGCTTAGCATTGCTCTCAATGATCCCCTATCTCTTCAGTACGGGCTTGGCATCGCTCTCGATGATCCCCTGATTTCCGAACTATAAATTAATCGCTCATTTTGGCCATTGCCTGGTGGGTCTTATTGGTATTGCCCCGTAGCCGTCCTTGCGACTTTGTCTTCGTGCGCTAGCCCTTTATAGTTGCCTTCACTGCAACTATGCTTTACTCCCTAAGATGATAGCCACTTATCTGTGGGTCTTATTGATGTCGCCCAATAGATATCCTTGCGTCTTGTTTCTGTGCGCCTAACAGAAGTGCTCATGTGCCCCCAATGACACGTATCATCGTCGGCTCAAAATCAGACCATCCTTTATCTCTTAGTTTGTTCGGTAGTTAATCTCAGGCTTATCGGTTACCACTCCGTGCTGGGATAACGTAGACCTTAACACATATAGGATGATGCAATCCAGACTCATGCAACTCAATGCAAGGTGCTTGCTTCTGGCTAAGGCCAATGTCAAAAATCCCTCAATCACGTCATGCTTAGGTAGAGACCATTCTCCAATACCGGGGTGTGCCTCGCCATTATTCCACTCGTTACGAGATGGTGGTTCGGAGCCCTCTTACTAGCGTAGACTGTCGATTGCCATGCATTATGCAGTCCCGCATAGTGTCCAGGAGTGGAAGAAAGTAGCCGCTCTTGTGACCCATATTAACCCCCGCTAAAAGGTATACCGCGAGTCCACTCATTGATTGTTTCGGCACGGTATGTGCTGTCCTTGACCTTTCAAGTACTCTTGTCAACTGTTAAGGGAGAACCCCTAACATCGACGAGATGACACATGGAACCGATTTCAAACTGGTCAACTTGTTGCACGCCAAAAATGCGAATCTCACCCAGGAGGATCTGAACACCAGCGTTGACGAGCCCGAAAACCGATGGAATATCCACCTTGTGTCGTATGATACCTTAACATCTAGGGCGAAACCATCAAGCAATGGCAGGCTCTCACACTGTTCATGGAGTTTTGGGAGTTCTGATGAGTCTCATCGGTACAAGACACAAAATAGTGTGGGCTGGCGAATTGGAACCAACGCGAGCATTGGATTCAAACTTCAAGTCACTGCAACACCGGGATTCCATTCACTCTATGACTGGTGTTATCAGGCGATGTGGCTCTTTTCAGGTGCACCTGAAGATCCAGAGGATGAGACTGTGATGGAAAAGCATGGCGCCGATGCACTGTATTCCGCTGTGAAGAGGTTCATGCATGCGATGCGGACTGAAGACCAGGACGCTCAACAGGATGCAGCACACCGGATAATCCAAATTGCAAAGCCCTGGACGATAAGGAGGTGGTCAGAATCGAAACTTGCAAATGGTAAACACCTGGTTCGGATACAGAAGGAGAATGCACACCTTGTTGATCTCGAATGGACCGTGGAAGAGCAAGTTAAACTCAAGATACTTGTGGAGTAATACACTTCACGGGGTGCTTCAGGAGCGTGGAGGGTACATAGATGGCGCCTGGCATGTTCTCATTGGTATTGGGAGACACCGAGGATCGGAATGATGTTTCAGGACAATGGTACAATGAATGGCCACCTGACACTTGGCTGGATTCTCCGATTTTCCGATGGGTGAGAGACCCATTTCTGCCAATGCTTGTCAAGGAACCTGCGGAGTATCCCAAACCTGACGAAGATGAAGCATCAAACGAGGTGCTCTTGCATGAACCCAACACTAATCAATGCGCTGTGAATAGTGCACCTCCTCCTCAAAAGGCGGTGCTATTTTGTCCTCTTCCTGGCCAAGTTCATCATTTGAAGCGGTGGCTCAGAAAGTTTTTTGTGGATCATCTGGATATTTTCCAGATATATGCGGAAATGGGCAACGATGAGCGCAGAGAAATGCAGCTCAAATTCCAAGATTCCCCAAATCCCTCTGTGTTCGTAACTACACCCAAAGTGGGTGGGACAGGCCTCACTCTCACAGCGGCAAACCATGCGGTAATAACTCAGATGTTCTGGGTTTTGAATGAGCAGCGGCAGGCAATTGCCCGGGTTGTCCGACTGGGGCAAAACAGAGTTCCACACACATGGCTATTGAACACAGGACCCAATGGTTATGATAACAGAGCGAGCGATCTTGACCAACTCTCTGGAGTGGCTCAAATGAGAGTCCTGCATGGTCTGATGAACCGACCGAACATCACGACTATGATGATATACTGGATTCTGGAGTGTCGTCAGGACCATACGAAGCAGCTTACGGAACAAGGAGACTTCGTGCGGTCAGATGGTGAGGATAAACGATCATGATCAGGGCAGTGAAATCAAGGTACACCTCTTTAAACATTCAACCAACACAATCTCTCCAACTGATGCAACATAGGCAAATGGTATGGAGAATATGGCGCAATTGAGGAGTCCAGGAGTATTTGTTAGAGTTCGATTCCATTTCATGTTAGATGATTATTGTGATGAATATGAGATGAAGTCAATGGAAAACAGACATCTGGTAAACTGAATCATAGCCTGAATTGGATAAACCAATATGTGATGAAAAGCAGGCGCGCCAATTTGAGGGTAGACTAAGTCAAATTCCACGGTGCCGTATATTCTCTTGTGAGAATCTGTCGAAGCTGCGCATTGTCATTGTG
>Ga0307512_10001763_pt1 | contig 29514 bp, 39 predicted proteins | sample 14_EM_MG_FD_200267 | JGI IMG/M metagenome (GOLD analysis project Ga0307512, IMG submission 200267) | Populus trichocarpa ectomycorrhiza microbial communities from riparian zone in the Pacific Northwest, United States - 14_EM | ecosystem: Host-associated > Plants > Roots > Unclassified | place... | reverse complement strand
AATGACAAGGACGGGCCGGTGGAGAGGAATTGAGCGTGGCGTGGCGTAGCGAGTTTGGATGAGAGTTACCGAAAAGATAGAGGACCTCGGCGCCGAGGTGAGGATCACGGGGGCCTCGAAGGGGGGACCGTTTACGTGGGTCCGGGACTCACACAGTTCTCCACCGTCGGGATCATGGCTATCCATTATTCTTTTCACATTATATTTAGCCTCCGCGTCACCCACCCTAAGCTGGATCTGCCTCCCGCACCCGGTATAACATTCCTCTCTCCCCGCGCGGCTCTTTCCCTGTCACTCCACATTCGACTTCTTCTCTTCGTACAATCTCGTTCTTCGCAACCATTCCGTCCCTACGTCCTGCTCAGTTCGACCAGCCCATGGCCGACCTTTATCCCAATCAGTCTCCAACCACTTCATATCAACCTCAGTCTTCCTATCACCACCGTCCCCAAGACTCACAACCTCAACAGCAATACCACCTCTCCTCCCCAACCGTCGTATACCCTCCTCGTCTCCTCACTTCCTCCCATTCCTCCCCGGATGATACCGCGAATCACAATTCGCCACCAAAATCAGAGTCTGCTACCCACTCTCCACAGCTTCAACACCAGCAGCATCACCAGCAGGGTCAGCCGCCACCTCCTCAGCAGTCACAGCCGAACAGCAACAACATGACAAAAACGGACACCAAACCTCAAGCCACCTTCCTGACAAAACTATATGCGTAAGTGCCCTCGTCTGTCCGTTCGTTTTTCACCAAACTTGTGTCGCGCTCACACTCGCTCCCACTCACTCCGCCCGCCACAAAGTCTCCTCGAGCGCCCAGAAAACCACCATATGATTCGCTGGGATCCAGCGGGCGAGCATATAATCGTTGAACGACCAGAACAACTGGCTCTTCACGTCCTCCCAAGCATCTACCGTCAATCGAGATTCGCGAGCTTCTCCCGGCAACTAAACGTCAGTTGATTCTCGTCTTCGCAAAGTCCTTGCTCTTCGTCCTCATCGCCTACCTTGTTTAGATTTATGGTTTCATGCGCAAAGTCAATCTTCGTAACGTCGACCCCGCCATCGATGACCCAGACGCGTCCACTTGGTGTTAGTTGCCTTTTCACCTCAAGTGCCACTCGTTGCTCACAAAGAAAGTACTCTTAGCTCACCCGACGCTCAATCGTCACTCTCCTCCCGAAGTCGTCGCCAATTTCAAACGCAGAGTTCCACCGCGCCTCCCTAAGCCAAGGAAGCGCCCAGATGCCGACCAAAACCCCGCTATTCCCCCTCCGCGTTCAGCTTCCGGTCTTGGTAGCGTCCCCCTTACAATACCTTCTTCTCTGGGTTTGACATCCTCGCCCAAAGGTGGACGCGCTCGCGGCTTTTCTGCCCCAGGTTCATATCAGCCGATGGCACAAACTGGAACTGCTGGCCAATGGGGCAATACCTACAATCGTGCTCTCCCCCCGCTTACCGTACCTTCCGATCCGCCTCTGTCTCATGGTGGCATGTACCCGTCGTCTCACGCCTTGCATCCCGTCTCTCCTGCAGAGGATCACAATACGTTCAACCCTCTCCACTATCCATCCAATCGCGAGGTGATGGTTCCTTCTTCGGCCTATCCTTATCAAGAGCAGACCCCCTGGTCTTTCTCTCCTATTAGCAGTGGTAGCAGCTCAAGTCATTCTGGCAGCTTGACCTCTCTCTTAAATCCCCCTTCTAATGGCTCTACTTACCCTCCCACTCGCCCCACCATCAATACCTCTTACCCGTCGTCGCTCACTTCTGTTTCAATGCAGCATAGTGCATCTTCGCTCTCTCCTGACAGTCGACCGGCTACAGGTTACTCTGTTTCGTCCATGTCTTCCCTTCCTTACGATGATAACCACCATTATCCTAACGATTATTCTCGCCCTGGCTCTGGTCACCACCGTCCAATTACCCCAACTTCGTCTCGACCACCATCTTCCAAGTCTAGTTATGCTCAGTCGACACTAAGCGTGCGCCGCCAGCGACGGCACAGCCAAGCAGTCAACCCATATCCAACGCCATATGAGCAACACATGGACAATCGGCCGTCATCCTCACCACAACCCGGAAATGGGGAGGATCATGGAATGCATCGTTCGCGCAGTATGATCCAGTTGCCCACGGTCGACACTTATAACCACTATGGATCAAGTCAACATCAACCTGACTTTGCGTACTCGGCTGGGCCATTGAACAACGTGGGAGCTGGTGGTGCAACTGCATCGTTGGATCAGACGATGGATGATTGGAATAGTCGGTCAGTGCGACCTTCGACGTCTGCAAGTTCACTGTCGGCAGCCTCTCAAACGTCGTCCTCACAGGCGCACACCCCGCCGGTGACGGACAATTTTGATGAAACGGGCGTCCACCGCTGTGAGTTGCTTCCTTCCGAGTTCATCTCACGTCCCCCTCTGTAGTGGTACTTCTTACGTGCTAACTCCCCTTTCTTGACGCATTCCAAAATAACTGACTCCAGTTCTGAATGACCAGTCTCGCCCGATCTTGGTTATGTCGCGATGAATGAGCACATCACGCAATACGACGGCAAAGCCCAAAACGTTTACGCCGCGGAAACGGGGTCTGTATAATGTGCCATGCACTGATACCTTCTTTTTCCCTCGTTTTCACTTGTCACAGTCCTTTTGTGTCGAAGACTTATTATATTAAAATCTCGCCGTCTCATGCTCTGATATGATTTCTTGCACGTTGCTTTTTTGTCTCCATCATGTTTTGTTTGCTGTAGCCCTCCCGATTGCCTCGCGGTCCTTGGCATTCCGCGCCCGATACCTTGAAGATGCCGTATACCAACCCAGAAATGCTTTGTCTTTATCCCCTCCCTTACTTTCATCCCCAGATTTTTTTTTCTCTTTTCCATGGACTGGTGTGTTGGGCAATACAATTTTTCAGAACGTCCATCGCCGATCGGATGTGAGCCGTTCTGACGGAAAGTTCCGTCTCGCATGACTGGTAACAGCAGTAACTTTACGGACGCTAATCGGCGAGTCAGCCAGCCGCGCTCAAGACTCTTTGACCGCGGTGCCGATCGCGCGATGATGATCGAAGCAGTCTCCGGGGTCTCAATCACGGAGTTGGCCGGGGAAACGAGCACATGGCGCGATGCACGGAGGCCGCAACTGGTTGTTGTTGGTTGAAAAAGACCATCAACATCAGATAAGCATCTGATTGGTCCCGCGCAGTTTCCGGGCGTCAAAAGGCGCCGGTCCTCCGCGGCAGAAAGATCAAACAGAACGTCTGATCGGTCCTCGCCCACCCGAAAGCGGACACCCCGCGCGTGCGGTGCACCGCACCCATCCCTCTAACTCAAGGCCATCCATCCACATCCAACTTGTTCTTGTTGCAACTGTTCCCGACGAGTATCCCAAAACGAGTATGTATCACTCGATACACTGGGAACTCTTTGTTTGCCTTTTTCCCTCTATCTCTCTCTCTGTGATTCGTTGATTTTTTTTTTTCAACTTCGGCGCCTGTAAAACGTTTTGGACATAATCCCAAACTCATGACTCTCACCGCATGAAGCGCACACGATAATGCGCCCCTTTCGTTCCCCCTTTCTTTCTCTTCCTACTGTATGTAGTTATGTACATATGCAACGTACACACGTACGCATGCAAGCAAGCACGTACACGCATGCTGCACGCGCATGCGCGTAGCGTGCGTTAGCCGCTCGTTCATATTAATGCGGGTCGTTGTTCTCAGTTTGGCAAAACCGAGTTGGCAAAAGTAAAGTTTCTGGAATCTGGGTCCACGCACCGCCGTCTCGTTTCCCTGCCCCAACCAAACAAAGCCCCCCCCCCTCTCTCTGCTCTGAATTTGCCCTCCCTCACCTCCTCCCCTCTTTCCCCCTCTCTTTATCTCGCCGTTCGCCGTCACATACCCCGAACGTATAGCATACAGTCCTCACCCACGGTCCCATTAAGTTTCCAGAAATCCTTTATCGTACCGTTTGTTTGTTTTTGGTTGGTTGGGTCTGTTTAGGGGACATAAAAAGTGCCGTCACCCAATTGATTAAATCACCTCATCACCCATTTCCACCCACTTAACCCCCCCCCTTCCTCCCGTCAGTCTGTCCGTTCAGTCCCGTCCGTTCCATCTATCCGTACGCACGGCGCAGAGTTGCCTTTTTTTGACGACTAAACTGAACGGGCATGTGTGCATGTGCAAAAGACCAAGATAGGGTTTCACGACCCCACGCGTCCACGCGTTAAGTTACAAAAATGGACAGCTACGGACCATATGGCGGCGCTCCAATCCGTCCCCGTTTCGGTATCGTACGACTATGTATGGTTGTGTGGGTGTGAGAGATTGAGAAAAAGTTGGCATGTGAAGAGAGGAAAAAAAAAAAAAAAAAGGCGTGTGTGCAAGATGGGGCGTGTTGTGTGCGTGTGTTTGTTTGTTTGTTTGAGAGATTGGGAGATGGAGAGATTTGGAAACAAGAGAAAAGAAAAATCTAAAAGCCGGTTGCTAGGAATTGGTGGCGGCAGTGGCGGCGCGTGTGAGATGAGGAGAGGGCAGCTAGTCTAGATTCACGCCAGCACGAGTGTCCCGTTTCTTTTTAGATCGCTTAAACCACAAACGTAGCGTTAGATGGCAGACGCCGCCAAGAGCAAAGGAACGACACAATATGCAATGGATTGTTTAAACGGGGGGCGCCATACAGCACGGGCTTAAGTTCCCATGTGGGTTGTCGCTGCAACCCCCAAAACCGGTTAGCACGGAAAATGGGTGGGGCGCGCGTCCTTTGCCTTTTTTTGGCTTTGCCGTCCGTCCAATCCATATCCATTGGATGGGATGGCTGTAATTTTATTTTTTTTGGGCACACCCCTCGTTGTATTGTTCATACAATTTATACAGTTACTCGTATGTACACACACTCTATATCTGTGTGGCGTTCGAGGTTCGTCAGAAACATCCGTTCAACGGATCTCCGCGGGCTACGCTTCCCAGCCGAACAATCACGGTTAGTTGAGTATGAGTACATGTCTCTGCTCACATGTGCAGATGTAAGTAAGTACAAGGACTAGAAATAACAGTAAAGGGGAAGACAGCCCATCAAAAGTGTCCGCGCGAGCCCGTCCAGGGTGGGGGCTAGCAAAGCAAGAGAAATAATCGAAGGAAACGATAAATCAGAAAAGAAAATTAAAATTAAAAAAAGCCCACTGTCCTCTCCTCAAAAGAGCGCGCTGCCTTCCTCTCGCGGTTGATGCCGCCGCACATCCCCACGTATTGTACCATTCCTGCCGCCATCCTCCCCGCCAATCCGGGAGTGTCCGGGCGTTGGTGGCCGCATGCGAGGGACCGCGGCAGCGGCCTCGGTGGAAGTAGTAGAGGTGGGTGTGATGGGCGTGTAGAATGGCGCCTCTGACATCGGCTCTCTCGTTCTCGCGTCGACGTATGGATCCCGTTCATCTTCAGAATGACGCGCGATGCCACCTGGTGACAAGAATGATACCGCTTCTTCGTCGGTGTGAGTCGGCAAGCCGTAGTCATCGTCATCGTCGTCGCCAAGTTCGTCGTTGATGGCTTTGCGCGCCACGACGGAGATGTAGACAAAGACGCCGAGGGCCAGAGTCACGCCAGCGATCTTGACGTAGAAATCAAAGGGATTCTCTTCTCCTGCACCCGCGTCTCCGTCCGATTGGTGGGAAGAGCCTTGCTCTCCATCGGAAGCAATTTCGTGAGATACATGATAACGTGCAAAGGAGTGAATGGAAGAACCCAAGGTGGTGTGGATGATGACCTTGAAGAGTGACAGAGCGGTGCATACAAGGTATGTACGCAACGTAAGTGTCGGAGATGCACCGAGGAGACAGTTCATGACGTTGTATGGATATGGGGCTAAGCGGATCAAGAAAAGTAATTGTGGTCGCTTCTCGATGGCGCGAACGACTCGTTTGACAGAAGTCGCGCTTGAGAGCCAGCGCGTGATCAACCCACGAAAAAGGTAACGTGAGAGCACGAATACGACCAACGCGCCGGTGAGCGCGGCCCAGTACGAAAGAACGGCCCCAGTCCAGGCCCCGAATGTGTATCCAGATAAGACAATGAGCGTGGAATAGAGTGGTAGTGGGGCTGGCAGATGGGACGTTCGGTCTCATTAATTTCGGATGTTGGGCCGAGAGTGTGTGTCACTTACGAAATGTGGTTAGGAAAATGAGGAAAAAGAGAACGCCATGGCCAAAATTTTCGTCGGCCTTGAGCCAGCTAGACAGCTCGTCCAAACCTGTAGAAACGGAGACAGATCAACGTAAGCGGGGTGACATTCCCAATTGATGCGGCATAGACAGATATTGGACGGAGATAGCATCTAAGGCGGGAATTACGGGAATGATGGCGCGCACCTTCAAACACCTGCGTTTTCCAGAACGCAATGGCGACCAAGAACCCGAGGGACGTCGATAGATACGCGAGCACAGGTAACCACGGCTTGACAATGGAACAAAGTCTGATCTTGCGGGGAGGATGAAGGTAACCGGAATGTAACGAAGGTAATGGCAGAGCAAAATGAGAAGTCGCGACGTCCGGGATCGGTGACAGTGAATAATCTGGAGAAGCGCTCCCCTGGTGGTGGGACGTCAAATGTCTAAGGGATGCCGCCGACGACGGGCGCGACTGGTGATGGAAGGAGTGAGAGCTGGGAGTAGCAGCCTGGGACGATGTGTTCGTCTCTACTTTGGTAGGTGGCGTCCGGGCGACGCCATCCGATCTAGGCTTCTCGTTTAACGAGCTCTCTTCGAACCTGGGAAAGCGAGAAGGGGAGGGGGATCTTAAATGGGAAGGACGGGTATGTGAGTGTGCCCCGATAGGTATACTCCGAGGAAGAGGCTCCAGAGAGAGTGACCTTTCCTGGTGGCGGTACGATCGAGGCGATGAGCCAAAACTTCTAGATGCCATGGCGAGTTAATTGTCGAGGGAATGGAGAGGGCTCTACGCAGCTTAAGCTTGCTGTGTCGATGGATGCGGGCGAGTAAAAGAGCGAACGGTGGCGATGTGATGTGGCAAGCTGCGCAACGGCAAACAAATCCTGATCGACAGAACTGGAACCTCTATTGATGAGTAGCGAATGATGGGGGGAATAACGAAGGGGGGAGGGGGTACGCCCGGATGGCACAGTGTGGATGATCCCTGGCCGAGTATCGAGCGAGCTAGGAAACTTGGGACTTCTGACAGGGAGAGACGACGACGGGCATACAGTTGTATAAGCGCTGGCTGCGCAGTAATGGCCGAATTCGTCACTTGCAGGTCACCTGTCCCCGGCCACAACCCTCACGGTACATTGCTACCTTGGGCTGTGCTGTGCTTTGACCCCGTCTCGGGTTGTCCCTCTGTTTCCAAGGAGAACATTCGTCTGTACCCTATTCACACGTTCGATTCGTCGTTGACGACCCATGCTGCGCTGGCAAGCGATTGCCACGCGGTCCACTCGTGGGCACAACCAACTATCGACGTCCCGTCGTTGGCTGCACGGCGACAGCGAGCATCCTACACGGCCAAGCCGTCATGCTCAGTTCTATTCTGATCTCGTCCCGGCCATGATACCCGTCGCTCTCCTTGGGTCTGCCGTTTATATGGTGCGTAATGCTTCTTGTCCACGAGACTGACTGTGTTTCGATTTTGTGCAAACCTGACTAATTTTTTTGTGATTTGGGATCTTCTAGGGCCTGCAGCTGCTGCAGACACACTTGTCACATGAAAAATACCTTGACGAAGCACGCGCCCGTATCAAGGGACTTGAGCAGGAGATCGATGCTCTGTTACTTGAGAGAGGAAGGACGTCCACATGTCCCCTACCCGCAATTACCGCCAAGGACACTGCAAATACAAGAAGCTGGTCTAGGTGGCTTAGGGGTGGATAAAAGGGAGTTGGGGCCAGGTTTATGGCACATTGGCACTTTACTCATCAGATTGTTCGATTATCTATGGTTCCTTATTCTTTAAAGACGGTCTATCATCTGCTTATAGTTGAGAGACTGCAAGTCAAGAAGGTCGCCCAATGTTTAGGAGCCTTCGATATCTGGCACATAGGGACAACAAGTCTCGGGCCCAAAATCAAAGGGTATCGGTTAAAAAGATCCCAACGTAGCCAAATCTACATAGATCAAGCAGGGCGGAGGCACAAGGGAAGCAGGTTAAAGGAATCAGAAGCTTAATACCTTCGCCTTGATGAGCGAGTTCCTATGACGATCGTACAGCTTAGACGAGCTAAATGGGGTGTGTCAGAAAAACGTGCGGCAGAAGTCGCAGTGCGTAATGAGTACCTGAGAAGCGCCGAGGTGAGGCCACTGAGCGCCTGGATGGCTTCTCTTCCTCGCTGCCACCTGAAAACATCGTAGGCTAATTTGGGACGTCGCATCAGCCCCAGTCAAGGTTCAACCATATGTCACGTTACTCACATACGAATATCAGATCCATGATCAACTTTGTGCGCTGAACCTGAAGCCAGTAGGCCTGCTTTTGCAACAGCCTCAATTCTCTATCATCGATCTTGGTATTGCGGGGAGCAGATTTCGCTGTGGTGCCCGACATCGACTCTGCGTACAGACGTGACTCGACTGTTTTCCAATTTAGCCATGAGCGGTTCCCACCAGAACGTAGACGTGTCAAACTCACCGGCACGCTGCGAGTTGTTGATCACGCCGAGTTCCACGCTGTTCTCTACCAGATCGACCAACGTGCTGGCAAACCAGCACCAGTCGGCGAAGCGCCCAGCGCGTTGGCCTGTTCGCTTTCCTAACAACCCTAGCTTGGAACACGTGGACACGTCGTCGGCAACTGCCTGCACGAGCTCGAGTAGCACGGGGGGTGGTGCATGCAAAAACGTGTGAAGCAGAGGTTTCAGGGGCGATGGTGCGGTCTTTGCACCGCCTGCCTTATACACTGGGGAGGCGTGATGTTCGGCAAGGATGGACGTCAAAGGCGTCAACCAATTGAACATGATAAGGCACTTCCTGTGTTAAGCAGCCTAAACGTAAAACCTAGTCCAGGCCACGAGCAACAGGTACGCACCGTGTCAATGAAAGTCCAGAGACGGTAGATTCCAGACGGCGTAACAACCCTACTTCAAACGCACTTTTCCTGGCTCCTTGTACTGGCACACGTCGCGAGACAGTAAGGTGGAACAGCAAGTAAACCTTCATAGAATATTGTATTATTTTCTGTATATCGTCGATGCCAAAGACAATCAGTAGGTGTAATCTCTGGAGAGGTAAAGTGGAGTACAAAAGTCTTATCCCTCCCCGCGCTAGTCACGAGCAAATCTCGCCAAATTTCTTGAGCCCGGACCTGAGTCTTAGCTACGCTCTTCTCCTGACTGTCTTCCTCCTCTTCCTCCAACTCCACCTCGAGCTCATTTGGGCGGTCATCCGTCTCCTCTTTTTCGGCGCTCGCTTGGGAACTGAAAGGCATTGTCACGGAAGTCCGAGGTGTTCGTGGTGGATGGGCTGATAGAGGGTTCATTTGGAACCCACTTGTGGACGCCGAATCAAATGACAGTGGGTACAACGGATCATGTGGTGATGACGACAAGGGTTGACCCGGAAAAGAAATGCCAGCCATAATGCTTAGAGGACGGTGGGAACGTAGGACAGCAGAGACAACTAGTAATAACGACGAGTCAAGGCTAACAACTCATGGGGTCCCAAACAAGGCACAACAAGTCCAACCCCACACGCAAAGCGCAGAGACTCTTAGTGGCACCACGTTTTCAGTTCTGAGCTCCGTTCCGTCTGATTTGGTCATTGTTTTTCATCATGGCAAGTTCAACATTGTCTGGCATCAGATCACCCGCAAGCCCCCGCTCAGGCGCTACATCTCCCCGACCTACGAAATTCGACTCGGATCAGTTGAAGACATATATCAACAAACTCCTCGCTTCCACGCTCCAAAATGTGACTTGGACAGAATTCAGAGAAAAGGAAAGAGGGCGTGCGTTGGTGAAAGAGATTGGAGATCGCGTCAAAGAAAGAATGTTAGGTGCGCGCATCCCAACGACCCAAAGCCCGAGGCCCGGGTAACTGAACGATTCGCAGAGATCGAGCCGAGAGGATTGTGGGTGGCCATTATCTCTGACCAATGTTCCCCTCGTTGACACCTATACCGAAGCAAATATATTGTTCTAACGCAAGTTAACGAGAACGTTGGACAAGGCGGTCGGTGAGTCGGATCACGTGATCTGATATCGCAACTTTTGCCCTTAAACAAGACCTCTCTTTCAGAGCCGATATGGCATGTCATTGGGAAGATTCGGATGCAGTTGTACGAGAGATACTGGTAACCGTAAGTAGTACGTGTATCTTTTGGGCTTCGCCCGTCGGCTTACGGACACCACGATAGGATTCATTGATATGTATTTGTATCGCATTTGCCGTGCGGACTGTATAGGCCATCACGCGTGCATCACGAATCGTCAAACGAGGTGTCAATTATGCTATACCCACAGGTATTTATTTATTTTTCCAGGATATCCGCGCTTCAGTAATTTGAGCTTGGCACCCCCCCCCATTTCCGCGCCCGCTTTTTCCTGGATGATGGTTGTTAATGCTCAAGGCTGTGTGCGTTTGAACCAGTCCACGGTCCAACAGGTGGCCCCGAATCTCCGCCGCATATGAAGCTATTTTGATAGCGGGCTATGCTTGTCTCCCTGTTGCACGCGGTTTGCCGATTGCATGGCACGTGTGTTTGCAGCTTCTGAAAGGTTACGAAAGATAGATATGAAGAACATTCATATCGTTTCGTTTCGTCTCTTCTTCTCGTATTGTGTACGTCTTAGATCCGCCGCGCAGGGCAGTCCGTTCTCCCGCCGAAGCCACTCCTTGGGTTCCACGTCGTGGCGCTCCTTGCACGGCATGCGGCGATGCGTGAGAAGTCTCTAACGGTACCCACGCCCATCCGTCTTCGCGCTAGTTTTGCTAGTTGAATAGTTTGGGACTATCGCGCCTCAGATGGGGCTAGAGCGTTATTTTTCGTTGGCGCGCTCTCATTCCTCGTCCGTCTCTAACGTAAAGTCAATGCGTGCCCTAGTTGAATACCCCATCAGAACCCCATGAACAGAACATACCTCTTTAGGGAACACTTTCTCCAGGCTCTCCTGGGAAACGGTAGCAATTTGGACATTCAATTGCGCCCACCTCACCTCGCTCGGCGGTAATTCCCTTCCACCCATGGTCCACTGTACTTATCATCCGCAAGATCTCCAGATGAGCGCCACTATTCGGAGAACCCCAGCCTTTCAAGTTCTTATCGCCCCTCGAAGGAACTTAGGCTATTGCTTAGTACGTGCCGTCGAGGGCTCGACTCGGCTCGACCTTCGCCACCGGTGCCGATGTCCGTCCAGATGGGGATTTGGGATACCCCAAGCTCCTTGATAGTAGATATACGGGTTTAAATTGGGTATTTGTGGACACAAGCGGCGTCCCATGTACCGGGTGCTATCATCGGACTGGTGTTTTTGTGTGAGCGGGTTGGCAATTGTGCCACCATGTGGAGCGAATCATGGATCATGAGTGATTATGATGATGATATCGAGAAAAACAAGCGTCTCCGCGGAGATGAGAAACCCGCAGCCTCCCTCCGATGCCTGACAAACAGTTGGAGAAATTTCCTGTCACTCCCTGTCAGATCACATTTGTGATGGTAAATGGGGTGGAGCTGAGTGAGCTAGACCAGTGCTAGACCTCTGACGACGGGGGCGCTCCTCAACGCAGAGAGCTGCCGCTGTATGCTCCGAATGATGTGAGCGTCTCTTTGAGCAAGGACCCTGTGAACCCCGACAAGGAAGGCTATGCGCTGGCAAATTTCAAACTTTGTCGAATAAGGCAGTACCAAACCAACCCATAAGATCCCATCGCCAGGGTACTGGTAGTATGTTTATTCTGGGCCCCCCGAGTCCGCGAGGCGAATGAGGCGAGTACATAGCCGTCCACCGCAAACATTGAGTTATGAAACTGGGGCATTTTTTTTGCTGGCGTCCTGCAATACGGTACCTTGCCCGCGTATCAATAGGCAAGGAAGGCCAAGGTGCTCATCCCCGCGCGAAATTGTCGTCTAAGTCTGTGGTGGTCTGTGAACCTTAACACTTCCGCTGATTCGGGGGAGGGAGAGGGGTTGAGGCGCACAATACATGTGTGCAAATAACCCCACCACCATGCGTTTGAAGCAGCTTCCATGCTGGCGGGACGCCGATATCGGACGCACAGCCCATGGGGTGTTCGTGGTGCATCAATCACCACGTCCTTCAATGTTAACGGGCCTTGCAAATACGATCTTGGTTCGCCGTCCTTGTTAGGAGTGATCGGCGATTGGCCAGGCAGGTGGGACTAAGAAAGGGTTCTCATTTTAAAAAGGAAGAGACCGTATATCTACCGAACTGGCTGCTATAATTCATTCATATAGACCACTTGTCTGTCAACTAATGATCCGTCAGCCAGTTCAAACAGCTCACCGACAGAACAGCATCGTCCTGCGTCCAATGAGAGGCGGTGGTACGGTCACGAATCGGACTTCTTATGAAGGAATGCGTCTATGTGGCGTCAACGGTATTGGGATGGCGGCAAATCGTAATCCCATGGGTCAAATAGCCTACGACGGGGATCCCGGACAATGGGCTCATGACTTGAATGCTGCCGCAAACTTATCAAAGAGAAGGACGTGTGGGAAATGATTCACAGCTGCCGAAATGATAGCCCCACCATCAAGCAGCGGCGCGAGTTGTATGGCCAGTTGATTTGAACGTGACAGATCTTTGGAGCACTCTACCCAACATGGGCAAACCGGGAATGAAGGGGGGTCTTTCCAGTACGTACACGCAAGGCGTTGCACAAACACGCCCGAAAAAAAACTCGCCCCACCATCGGCCCTGGAGTGTAGATAGAGATAGAATAGGTACCCATGCGGTCGATCAGAGCCGAGAATAGTCCAGTAGGTAAACATCGCAGGTACTGGCGGGGCAGCCATAAGCAACTTTTACACATCGACAGCGCCTGTAGCCGGTTATTTTTGCATCGAATGGGACTGTAGGGGACCAGGTGACCACGCGGAGGGGACGTCACACGTGTTGGTATACCAAGCCTCCTGTCTGTTGTCAGGTCAGGTAGCCCCTAGCCGCTGAAAAACCCGTCCGGTCATCGACACTTCATTGCCTCATACTGTATTCATATCCACCGAGCGCAGTCACATGAAAGGTTGGGCAGCGTCCTCGTGGAGGATCAAGTAGACCAAGACGCCGTCAAATCTCCCAGCGTTGATCGCACTGGCGCTCGCCATGAAATTAGGAGACAACCGACTTGTCTTTTTGAAGATGATGAGAATTGACGCTGGAGAACTTCTTCATTTCGACCACAGCGAGGGCCTACAGTCCTTGACTTGTTTGGGGAGGAGCACGTTGAGTGCGCAAGGAGCAGAATACATGTCTTCATCACTGATGGGGTTCACTCAGATTGGCGGTGCTGTAGGTATAGGGAGCGCGAGTGGGGCAGTAGCCAGACCTCAAACACCACGCGCTGGGACGGATGGGGCCATATGTGGCCAGGCCCCCTGGAAATTTCGGGTAGGGTTGGAGTCCGGCCCCTCGTCCAACTATCACTGTGTATATCTGATTAGCCAGCTTTCGCTGCCCGTCAGAAACTGAATTGGAATAAATTGTAAATCCACTCCACACAGTGTATATATGGGTACAAGCAAAGGGATGTCCCACCCGTTTGATTGACTGCTTTTTTGGGATGGAGGTTGGGTCCAAGGACCACCGATCAAGTGGCATTATCACCCCCTTCCCTAATAGGTTAGGTACCGGGTACCGAGTCCACCCTGCAGAGGGTTGTTGTACACGTGACGGCGCCAAATCCGAAAATGGTGGGTAGCGCCGACAACGTCGAGCTCGGCTTTGCTTCATCAACCCCGTTTCTTCATGTCACCGCGCTTCATCCATGGCCTTAGACTCACGCAGCTGACCACCTCCGTTTCCACCTCGCGTGCCCACCATATCCCTTTGTCTTCCCGATCCATTACAGCCAATCTCACCTTCGATGCATCCGCATACACGACCGCACACTCTCCCTCTCCAACCGAATTGCTGGTAGCAGCGAAGACGCAGGACCTTCTAAACAGCCTCGAAAGGGATGATCCGAATCCTTCGCGGCCTTGGGGTCACTACGTCGATTTGCTCAATTACATGGGACTCGAGAGGCTCCCGCTCGAGGTACACCGGCTTGTCCTCAGGAAATGCGTACCTCCGGCCAGCATCATTCGCGCAGCTAGTGCCCGGGAGCACCGCGCTCGATATTACCCGCGCGCCCCACACGCGTACGAGAACCGCCTTCAGACGGTCATGAAAAACATACGTTCCGCCGGGTGGCAAGCCGAGTTGGACGATTATCACTTCGTTTTGGAGCAATTTGCTGCCGTCGGTCATTACGTCGGCTCTAGGGGAGTCCTTCGAGAGATGATTTTCGCGGGGGTAGACCCGCGCTCCAAAACATACAGCCTGTGTCTACAAGCGTTGGCTCACCGGCTGACACTCCCTTGCTCCGAAGAACGATACCCGGCCTTAGTTGGGGAAATGACGAAGATGGCCAGGGAACTTATTCGAGACATGCACGCGAGGAATGTGCCGTTTACTTCCGTCAACTTGGACCTCGCTATTCGAATACTACGCGAAACCGTCGACGGGAAGAGTTTCGATGATCTCATCAAGTTCGGCTATGGCATAGACTTAGCATATCCTGACCGTTTACCATTAGAAGTTATAGAACAGCAGTCGGGCTCAAAGGCGGCATCCTCCGATGTGCTGGACCTGCCTTCTCTCCCGTTGCAGCCACTATCGACACCTGGGCTCAATGTTGTGATTGATATGTTGGGTCGTTCTGGGCGAATTTCGAAGATGGTGCAGGCGTTTGAGGTTCTTACCCAGCCACTTCCGAATTCTTGCCAATCATCGACGTCACTCTTCGACGAAGACGAAGACGATTACTCTATCAACCCCCCTTCTATCCCAGAGCCCACATATCCACTTCCGTCCGCTTCACCGAACTCTACAACCTTTCAATACCTCATCATGCATGCTTCAAGAGCTGGTCATGCCGTCTTTGCGCGACATTATCTTGTGTACGCGATGCATCTGGACAGAGAGGAAAATCAACGTCTCAGGCACGAGTTATGTACCCTTCCGGTCGACCAGATCACGCCACCACTCTTGGCGGTGAACAGGAGCATGCTCCTCCCTGTATTTGGCCTCAGTAACCGTGAAAAGCAGGTGGGGCTCATGCGTTGGACGCTGAGGATGGTCAAACGCACTCTGCGTCGCAAGCGCGAAGACCTGCGCTGGTATACTAATCGGAGGGAGGTGGCACTGGGCGACGGTGCATCTGGGTTACGCTCAGGGTCTGGGAGTGTGCCAGGGGAGACCGACGCGTATTCCAGCACGACCAACATCGACCTCCCATCGTCTTGTCCGTCTTCTGATGGTGACGTGTTGCAAGGAGTTTCGGACTCGACGTCGCCTGCTTCTTTGCCCCTTGAGACCTCAGCCGCACCACCCTCTGGGCCCTCAACGGTGGCGCCTACCCCAATCCTTACTTCTAGCGCTGATTCACCACCCACACCTTGGACCGCGCCGTCTGTTGAGCCCTCCAATGGCGAAACCGACTCCTCCATCTTCGACCTAGACCTCGATTCCGACCATTCACCTTCCACTCCTCCGCCCCGTGTCTTTAATATCAACGCGCACATAGCCCTTTTACGACGCGATATCCAGCAGCTCGAGCATCTAAGCTTGGAAGTGGAGGCCGTCCTTGGGCGCACCATCCACAGGATCAAAGAGCGGCTCGGAAGGCGGGTGTGGTCGGGGAAGGACATCTGGCTTGCGGACGAACGAGCGCGGGTACGTGTCCCCAAAGAATTTTGGAAGGACGCTGTCAACTTTGTGACCCCGAGAGTAACAAAAGCTCTTCGAGGACAAAGTCCGAGACAGGCCATGGGCCAACCATGATCCTTATTCACTTGGCTTCTTTCAAGGAGTTGGCGTTTTGTGAGAGATTGTGTCCCCATGGTTGTCCTATTGGAGGCTGATATCACGCTTGATAGATCACATGTCCATACCCTCCATGTTCTCCGAGAGGCGCGATCTGTAGGTCAACAGACCATTTTCGGTCTGGTTCGAGCACTGTGGGAACATCAATCCTGGTGTGGTATTGTAGTCGTAACGTGTGGGCGTATGTGTACAGGCGGTAGCACGAGAACAAGGCCAACCCGCCCCGTCATTGGCTTCATTGCTCGAAACGCTTCAGCTCTCCTGCTTGACCCTCCACAACTTTCTCCATCGCATTGAGCCACACTTCGACTTGTGTTCCAAGCCCGCTTGGACCAGGTGCGTGAGATGCCCCGAGGCCATTTACAGTTTGTTGCGCAGGATCTGTTGCTGCGAGGGTGGGATATGTATAGCCTAGACTGATAAACCGTGCGTGGGCAAGCACTGGCAAGCGGCGGAGCGCACGTCCAGACATCTTCTGATCCTACTCAAATTGTTTGACACGACACCATGAGATGGGCAACACAGTACGGATGGCTTACCTTGCATTTTTGTGCAAGCCGAAAGAGATGGGCTGCGATTTGTCTCGGTCTCTGTGATGCTGCACTGGGGTCAATGGCAACCGTCGTGCGTTCGAAATACCGTGCTTCTTCCAACGATGGAACGTCCTACATATTGTTGGAGGGAAGGTCTTCTCGTAATAACACGAATGGACAACATACAGCGGGGGCAACTACACCCCTTGTGATCAGCTCGAGAAGGCAACTGCGCAAGATGAGGTAGATGGCTTCAGGCGGTGGAAGGTCTATGTATTGCACAATGTCCGCACGATCGACGAAGGCCGAATCTGGGGGGAAACTGAGCATGTGCGACCAAGCTGAACTCGAGATTCTCTACTGACCAATGGCCTTTGCGAGATTGCTTGTGGACACGACTAAAACATTTTTCTTATGCCTGAGCTTGTCAAGTTGCGTGAGTAGAGCGTTCACGACCTGTAGATCCATCTTCATGACCCGGGCACCAACTGCCTAAACAGTAACAACGTACCCGTAATGCGTCAGTGGGTTCAGTGCCAGCCATCGCACCTGCTCGTGCAGCAGTCAATGACTCGACTTCGTCTGTAATGTCAGCACAGTTAGTGGATACGGAGATAGCTATAGTGCAAGGAAAAAGGTACCTATGAGAACCACGACAAAAGTATCCTCGTCCTCGACAAGTTCCATGACACTTCCGAATAACTTCTGCACCAGCTTCCCTGACTCTGAGAACCAGCGCGAGAAAAGTGAATGGGAGTTGATTTCGAGTAGACGAGAATGAGGGTAGCTATAAATAATCAGCGGGGATATAAGCAGCGAACGAAACAATGAGCACACGCACCGGTGCGATAGCCGTACGGAGAGCTTTTGTGCCAGAGCTCGGCAAAGTGAAGTTTTTCCTGTCCCAGGGGGCCCATGCAAGAGTACGACGCGATTCCAGGATACGATGTTGACTATGGGCACATGGTGTTGTGAACGCATAGGGGACCGTGAGCCAAGACTTACAGTCGACATTTGCATCGCTGAATAGTACAGTTGCATATATGTAGTCCAGGAGCCTAGATTTCGTGTCGTCGGGGAAGATCAGACTGTCCCACAGGCCTTCCCATTGCCTGCTGGGCAGCTCGCATACACTGGCCGCCATGATTTCTTCGCCATCGCTACTTGGTCCGGTAGAAAATCCGTCGACGGTATCGCCATCTGCCGGTTGATAGACGTGTATCTGAAGGGAAGCCTGGGCCACAGGGAGATACGATGTCGGAGAGGACGACTCGCAGGCTGTGATCTGTTCCACAGATGAGGCGAGCACAGGAACGTCCTCCCAGCCATCCAGCTTTGAAGGAAGTGCAATCGTTTCAAATGATTTCGAGATGTATTGATGTACGGCATTGCGAATGGTATCGAAACGAGCTGTGGAGGCTGGTGAGAGGCGCACCTCGACTAAGATGGGGGTTAACGAGTGGACGAGAACCAGGCAATTGGAAAACCGACTGTGGACTGGCCATACCAAGGGCGACTGAGTGGGTATATTGGATGATGATGTTGGTGGGGTCATGAGCATGGATAGCGGATAGCGATTCAGCGTCAGGTACATTCACACTTGACTTTGATGGGCGAGACGCGAAATGACCAAATAACGCGTCAATAAGACCGAGGCACGTGCCGCCTGAATTTCGCCTTTCGCCTTTATAATTTCACACCTATACGATTGACCCACTGACAACTGGAACCATGGCATCTTCTGAAGTCTGCACGGATTGTGCCCTTCCTTCAGATCAACAGACCAAATACAACCCGATGGATCCTTCTACTTTTGTTGCTCCCACCCCTTGTGCCCCCCACAGCATTATCATAGAATTTTGTGATAGAGTGAGCCTTCCGCACCAAGTCACTTCACTTATGCCCAATGGTTAATGTGCCATTGCCCAGTGTCGTTGGTGAGTTATAGAAGATGAGAATCTAATGCGTAAGAAATTGAAGGGTTGTACACGCAAGGCTTCATCGGGCGACATGGACATCGACCGAGTTGTTTTTGACGTTCCCGCCACCGGCACTCAAGAGCATTACGATTGTACCCTTGAACTCGGAAGATACCGCTGGTCGTTTTCGAATATGGCTCGCGGTGAAAGAGGACACACCACCTGTCTTGGTATGGGACAGAAAAGTGGAGGGCCAATTTCCTGAGCTCAAAGTACTTGTGAGCGCCTTTTGCGATCGCCCTGTTATTATGGCAATGCTTCTAAAATGAGGATCGCTGGGCGCTCCGTAGAAACAGCGGATTCGGGATCATATCCAACCTGATAGGTCGCTTGGTCATTCAGACAAATGAGATTGGGAGATGTGGTGTTTGGTGTTGGAATTGTGATATAAAACCAAAAATATGATTATTTTGTTTTGATTATGTCGACGCGACGCGCCAAAGTCGCGAAACGAAACATTTCGAGTAAACTTTACTTTAGCCTCGGACCACATTCGTAACCGAGACACCCCACAAGCCACCTAAGACTCGTGGCAACCAGGTCCTCCTTATGCTCCTTGTCGTCACACAGTCATCGACATCCCTTCAATATCCCGATGGACGAATCCAACGTTTCGAAGCTCATTCACCAGTGTAAAGCTAACGGCAAGTCTTAACCCTTGCCTCGAGATACCCTTCTACCCGCTCATCTCCCTTCAATAGATGTAGACGTAAAAATCGATTCTATGACCAAATTGCAAGCAGAGTTCGAGAATGGTGCGACGGTACGCTTGTCAGTAAAAACTCCCAGACACTTCGCATTCTCACCACTCACCCTCTGGGTGATAGATCTCTGACGCTGACGCCGTCATCCAAACCTTCAAGGCGTGCCTCCGGGTTTCACACCAGCATTTACAGGCAGCAACCCTTGCCGCGCTTCCGCCTCTCCTTCCGCTCCTCCTTTCCAATGTCCATACGCGCCCCGTTGCGCCATCAGTTTCTGCCTCCACTTCCTCTGCCGGTTCTTCCTCCATTGACTCATACAATCTCCGACAAGCTTTGATCGCCTTCCTTCCTACCGGCGGAATTATTGACCGCCTCGGTGATGCTCGAGAAAGATCACGCGAGAAGGCACGCGAGAGCTTGGCGATCCTCGGTGGGCTTGCATTCCGTGCCGGCGGCGGGTCAGCCTTAGCAGCCTCAAAAAGTGGAAAGACACAGGAAACTGCGATGCAAATGTTTGAGCGACATTTGAAGGAACTCGGGTTCGCAAGCAAAGCCTGGAGAGTCCGCGAACAGGTAATATTCTGACGAGACTCACACTTGGACGTGGTATTGACATGCGTTCAGATCATTCTTACTTTGGTTGATATCCGACGCTCTCACCACTTGTTTCCCATTCGCACCTACCTCCCGATGCTTGTCAGCGCGCTTGAAGACAGTGATTCCACTGTTCGCGAGACGACCAAAACTTCCGTCGTGACACTCTTCACTGGCCCAGGAGTTTCAGATGCAGCGCGTGCAGATCTCAAACGTGAACTAACGAAGAAGGGCGTACGCAAGACCATAGTCGACACTGTGCTGAGCAAAGTGCTCGGTTCCGATAATTCAGGCACAGCGGCGGGTGAAAGTTCCGAGGTACCAGGTGCGTCACAATCGCAAACGGCGGCAAAGAAGGAATATATCCCCCCGAGTTTGGCTCTCCAACAAAAATCCGCTACTGGATCGGACTTCGCTGTACCAGGCCCGAGCACCGTTTCGCGAACAGTCAGTCATACCAGTATCAAGGAATCATCAAGGCCTGCCAGTCGCGCAGCCGTGGCGTCCCCAACTCCAAGCGGAGGTGATACAACAGCCAATGTACAAGCGGTCTATGTGCGCATTGTTCTCCTCTGTGGGTCTGCATTGGATTAACGGACAACACAGGTCGCATCGAGTCGAGATTTAGACGCCGAATTCGCCGAAATGCTCAAGTCATTCGGAGTGAGCCCTGCCCTGGTTACTTTCTCTGTCATTCTCATCCTTTCTTTAGGGCAAAGAGACTGAGCACAACTGGGCTCCCCGTGATCGAGCAGTCACCAGAGTACGAGGTATGCTCAAGGGCGACGTCCACATTCGCTATGCGGAGACGTTCATTTCGCATCTTAAGTCTTTCATTGATGCGTCACTGAAAACGGTATGCATTTAAAATTTGCGTGTGACACCATTCGTGACACCATTGCGGATTAGCTTGCTAGTCTGCGGACCATAGTTGCGACAAATACTTGCTCACTTTACAATGACCTCGCGATGGCACTTGGAGCAGCTCTCGACCCTTACGTCGAGACTATCCTTTCCAACCTGTTGCGGATGGCTGGTTTCACAAAGAAGATTGTGGCACAGACATCCCAAGCTACGGTGGTCATCGTTATGTCAAACACCTCTCCACAACCTCGGACAGTCATTCCTCTCTTCTGGACTGGCCTGCAGGATAAAACTTTTCAGGCTCGCTCGTCCGTTATTGAGCATGTCAAAACATATCTGGACGTTCACGGGTCGCGTGCAAAAACCGCGGTCGAGGCGTCCGGTTCGTTTGACACGCTGGAGAATTGCATCAAGAAGGCACTAACAGACGCAAATGTGGGTGTGCGTCAGAATGCACGTGTGGCCTTTTGGTCATTTGAAGGATTGTGGAAGGAGCGAGGTCGTATCATCTTGGAAGCACAAGATGGGACAAATCGCAAGCAGTTGGAAAAGGCATGCCCCAATCAACAGGATCTTCCAGAAGTTCAGCCGACGACTCCACAGGTGAAGAAGACCAGCGTGGCGGCTGCCATTGCCGCAAGTCGAGCAAAAGCCAGGGCTATCGCGACAGCACCCCCCACACTACGGCACCAGGCAACGTCTGCAGCGCGTACGATGTCCCCGCCTAGGTCCTCTGTCTCTCCTTCTCAATCTAGCTTGGGCGTATCTGGGCGAGCTACGCCTACCTCTCCACCAGTGCAGGCGCGTCCGAAGGTTTCAACTCAACCTCCCCGGTCAAGAACGACATCTGGAAAGGCTAGTACTTTGTCGCACTCGCGAACGTCATCTGGCGACTCAAGTAATTCCGTGTCGTATCCTGGGCATCGTGTCGTCCCATTGCCATTCTCTTCACCTCCCCGCGGTTCTGTGCTTCAACAAGCCATGCAAACAACGCTCCCATCCTCACCGTCACCGCGATCTACAAAAGAAACCCTGCCTGCTCCTGTTTCGCGTCACCCTTTCGAGAACGAGCCCGAGCAAACATCAATGTCTTTCGCGCGCCAGTCGCTCTATTTACCCGACGTTGAGGACACTGATCCCTCCAAAAATGACCTGCTGACAGCGATCTCAATACCCCTTCCTGACGACACTGATTCGGACATGGACGAGTCGAACATCGTCTCATTCTCCTCGCCATATGAGAAATTTCCCCCGGGGCCTCAACCTAAATCCCGTACAGATTCACAATCCACGACGTCAAATGGGCATCAATCATCAGGCACAGGCTCCCCTCCTGTAAGTGCGTCACAGCCCGTTGTCGAGGATGCCCTACGCGCAAGGGCGGAACAAGCGCAGAGTGCTGCGGAGCGCCTCCTCGAGCTCGTCGACCCGGAAGATGGATCAACACAACCACCACCGTCCTTATTACTGAATAACGGGTCATCCCCCAAGACAACGAGGGTACAGGTCCCATCCCTCATGGCGCAGAAGCGCCCACCGACCACACCGGTCAATAAAAGCGCTGCTATCCGAAAACAAGCAGCGGCTTTCCGAGATAGTCCGGCGCAACAGGCCACTCCTTCACTGATGACTGATATGCTTATGCCGACGACAACTAGGGCAGATGGTGCTTGGTGGAGGAAACGTATGGCTCGTACGTACCACATTGCTTTCTGTTTATTTTTCTCGAATGAACTCCCCGTCTCTCAGTTTTCAATCAGCGCAACCCGCTTCTTGCTTCGAGTGCCAATGATGCAACCACAGAACTGCAGGGATACATTACCGCGCTGGACCAGGGCACTGCGGACATGTCCACGCTAAAGAGACTCGCGACTTTTTGTGTCGCGCATCCCTCCGTGGATGCCATCTCTCCTTTGAGTTCTAGTCTGTCGATGCCGGCGAGCCCATCGCCTTTCATTTCAAGCGCTGGCATCCTTCCTTCCCTCAAGCCCGAATTGTGGTCTGAGAATAGAAGCTTTACCAGGTTGTTCAACGCCCTGCAGAAGTTTTTATCGCCAGACAAGGTAACGTTTCAGTTCATTGAATGACATCGTTCAGGTTTTGACACAACTGGCAAGGGTGAGGAACTACTGCAGTACGGGCTGATTGTACTGTGGGAGATGCTAGAATACTTGACCTTACCGATGGAGGGCCACGAGGCGGAGGTGTTCACCATGCTTTTAACGGTCAGGTATTCCAACAAACAACAGGTAAGTCAATGCACCAGCTAGCAGCCGTAGGAGTTATTGAACCTCCCCCGCCACCAGATTTTCGAAGCGACAAACACTCTTCGCGATGCCCTCACTTCACGCGTCGAGGCAGTTTACGGCCTGACAACCCTTCATGCTGCTCTCGTGTCTTTCCGAGCCAGCCCGATCCTACCATCATGCTCTGAAGAAACCAAGTCAAGTTCGTATGCGTTTGGTCTCATCGCACTCGCCAAGTTCGCGCTGCGCCTGCCCGCGGAGGTCCTCGAAGAGGAGCTACCGCGTTTGAAGCACACCCTCGTTTCAGCGCTCACGGATACGACGTCGCTCGTTGTGCGCGAGGCGGCCGCAGCGGCGATCATCGCGGCGCAGGTCGTGCTGCGCGATGACGCGCACCTGTTTGCGTTGCTCGACGGACTGGCGGACGACAAGAAGAACTTACTGACGTATCTGTTTGACAAGCATGGTGTGCGTGGGATGGCAGGTTCGGGAAGTGTTGATCGTCTCGAGCGGGAGATGCGCAGACTGGATGGGCGGACGGGCACGCCGATCCGCCCAGGGCCGGCACGAACCTCCGCTTGAGTCTTTGTGCACAGAACCGAAGATGATACCATTTCTCTTATTAGATACTCTTTGACCTCTGTAACTGTTTTTATTATGCCCTTTAATTGGCACTGCTGCGCTTCGAGAGCGTTCAGCAGTCGAACCTCTATCTCCTTTTATGACAGTATCATATAGAGACGTCATGCGTCACATCCTGAAATCATCGCGGGACCCCATGCGCTCACTTATCTAAAGGCGGCGTATCTAGCTTCAACTTAAGGTAGTCTAAACCGTGTTCGCATGATCCAATAGAGGGCGCCAGCCGTCAACCCGCCGACGTGCCCTGCTGAGTCTAAAGTAGGGAACTGTGAAGGAGATGAGCCTCAGCGGGGATGGAGGACAGTACTAGGCAGAAAAAAGAGAAAAAAAAAAAAAAAAAGGAGACGAACCCGGCGAGTGAAAGCGTTGTAGACGTCAAAGCACGCAATGGCGCTGATGCAGGCCCATGCGGGCATGGGCACCACGAAGAAGAGAAGGAACTCTGCACTTGGCGCGGCAAAGGCGAAGAAGGATGCGAGGGCATATATCGCGCCTGACACCATGCGAGGCGTGCAAAGGGATGAGGTGAACAGTGACGGTGAATGCGTAGGTTAGCAAGAGGTTCAGAGACTTTGACTGGGTAAGAAGAAGAACTGTGCGTACCACTGGCACCGTGCGAATGGTAGTTGCGTTTGTTCCCTGCTAGTGAGACAAGGCTCGAGAACGCACCGCCTGAAAGGGTTTCGAACGATACCGGGGGACCAAAGCTCGTTAGTTTAGAAAGACGAGAGGGGGAGTAAAAGGACACACTTCCGAGATAGAGCATGAGGAACTGTGTGTTGCCGAGTACGGCCAGCGCGGTCGGGGCCAAGAACCAGAAGGTGAGGCCGTTGAAGAGCGCGTGTCCAGGCTGGGCATGTGAAAAAGTGGACGTGATGAGGGTCCAGCTAGAAGAGGAATGGGATGAGCGTGCGTGCGTGTTACAGCGTGTACGTGCGCACGCATCAATCGCGAGGGAACGTACAATCGGCCTTGACGCAGGTTCTCGTAGCTGTTGATGAAATTATCTTGTAACCACCGCGCTAGCCGCCTGGCGCTGGGCGGCGGTCGGAGTGTGCCCTGCGTGCGGGGGACGAGTGCAAGTGAGCCTAGATCCGGTTCTCGAGCGCGTCCGGAGGCTTGATGATGGGAAGGGGGGGGGGGCGTGGCAAATCAAAGGGGGAACGTACCTGAAACATCTGGACGTATGTCCACGCTGCGAAGACGACGCCGTTGATACCAAGGACGCCGAAGAGGATGTAGTTCGCGGGGATGGCGTTGAACTGACGACCGGGTCGCCGAAAGTTGAACGGCCCTCCTCCTCCCCCTCCTGACCGCTTCCAGTCCCAGTCCCTGCGGACACGTCGCGGTGCACTCCTATGCGTTGCGCTGAGGAAATCGGTCGCGTGGAATGGTTGGACTGGTGTGCCACGCCAGCGCAGTGGGGTAGTGTTGTGCAGCGCATGTCTTGGGAATATACGCGTGATGCTGCGAGACGCTGGGCGCACGACGCTATGCCAGGCCGTTGCGATCAGCATGAGATCGTAGTAGTTCAGTGCCTCCGCGGCTATCAGACAGGCCGCTCTAACAAGGCAAAATGCCAGTGCGGGGCAGAAACACCGCGGCGCGACAAGATTGTTTCACGTGACTTTGATCAAAGAGGACTCGTATGATGATGACCCATGATTAAATTAATCGGTGACGACGACGACGAGAAACGAGAAAGGCCATCATGTCACATCATCTCTTTCTTCTGTCGCCATCAGACACACCGCTTTACAGCCTCACGCATTTCTCTGCCAAGTCAACTCAGGCAGCAGCGTTGCCCCTGTCGGCGAACCTCCCGTCATGGTCTACGTCTGCGTTTGCGGGGACGTTGACCGCCTTATCTGGGGCTTACGGCGTCGCGCAGACGGGGGCGCAGGGGGGCGGAGTTCGAATGGGAGGGGGCCAAGATCGACATGTGATCCAGATGATTGCTAATGCGAGTCTGGACGTTATTGAAGAGGTCGTGCGGCGAGACAATGGGATGTGAGTCAAAACAAAAGGCATCGGGTTTGATTGTCTCGTGCCGTACGTGTGGGACGGAGTTAACAATTGGTCAGGTATCTCAAATCGGTGGACAAGTTCAATGAGTGGACGGTGTCGGCCTTTATCACGCCTGGAAGTAAGCGAGATTGGTGGTGATGTGGAGATATGGTTATTGTTACTGACTGATGATGATGATGATCATCATGACAAGACATGAAGTTTGTGCTGCTGCATGAAGCCAAGAACGACGAGGGTATTCGAGCGTTCTTTATGGAGGTATGGGAGCTCTACGTGAAGGTACGTGGCCGATACATGTGTTAGACGACGAATGATGACCAAGTGGATGGGTAGACGATGCTGAATCCGTTCCATACGGCGCACAACACGATAGTAAGCGCTGTGTTTGATGGACGTGTCAGGGCGAGTGCGAGGAAACATCTTTGATCGGGACCGGAGGGGTGTCAATGGGTGGTGGTCAGTGGTTTCCGGGGTCGATTAGGAATGATCCCATAATTGAATCAAAGCGAGCTTCGTTGGCCGCACTCTGTCTCTGCCCTTTTCTTCTCTTCTCTCTGTCTCGGTCGGCCCCTCCCCCCCTCTCCCTTTTCTTCCTTTCATCAGTTCTATTCTCTCTTATCTTCTTTTCTTCAGAAAATATCATCTTCAATCCATACTCCACAAAAATCCACAAAAAAATCGTTAGCCCAACTTCCTTGTCCACCCCCATCTCTATCGCGGCAACTCGCATCTGTCCTATAATACCGTCACCACGATCCACCGACCACCAACCACCTCCTTAACGGAGTCTGTTTCCCTCATCATCCACACATTACAATTTTTCAACTAGTACTTTTTTCTCCCTCCATCGGGCCTTAAAGTCAGTCTTTTCATCTCCACCAGTCCCCTCCATCCTCCCTGTCAGCCACTGACTTGATTATACATCACAGCTTGTATTTTCAACCTCGTCCTTTCATCGCTCTCCATATCGCCCCCTCGCTGTCCCTAATCCTCTGCGCCTCCTACTCCCTCCATTGCCCTCGACCCACATCCTCTGTTGACCATGGCCTCCACCCCAGCTCCCACCCATCGCGCGTCCCTCCTCGCTGGCCTCCGCACCGGAGGCGTTCGTTCCGCCTCTATGATCGGTGTTCCCCACACTGCCGCTCCTGGTGCTTCGTTCAACATTGCTCCTCGTTATGCCTCGAGCGTCTACAACCAACAGCGTATCGTCGAGGAAGATGATCAGCTGGCCGATATGCTCTCTCGTAACATGTACATCAATGCACAGCAGAGGGCGTATCAACCCCCGGTTACTGCCGCAGTTGATGGTGGTACCAACCGGTTCTCTCAACAGCAGGGTCACTTCAACATCGCAGGAATACCTCATTCCAACACTGCCGTCGGCAATGCGCAGCTGCAAGCTCACGCCCAACAACAGGCCATTCAGGTGCAACTCATGCAGCTCGAGTTGATCCGCATGCAGGTTCGTTCTCTGTCACTTGGAGCCCTTTGCTTGCAGTTGATATTCTCCCCAGGCCCTTCAAGCCCAGCAGCTGCAAGTTGAGCTCCTCGCTCAGAGTCGCCAGCAGAGTGGTCGATCATTCGTTTCACCTGCAACTGCTGGTCCCACAGCCCAGTCATTCGATCTTAATCAGGCCACTCTGAACGCCCAGTTACGCCGGCCCAGCCAAGGCGAGTTGTTCCGGTCTCAACTAGGCGTCCCGAGTGACGACCAAGTTCCGATGACCGCTGCTCTGGGAGGCAAGTTCGGGAGTCGTACCTCACTGTCTGGCCCAGCCGAGGAAGACATCGCCACTCTTCCACGTGGGAACTTCCCATTGTCCTCCACTGCCACTGGTGGTGCCACTTCTATCGGCGCTTCTGGTTTGAACCACGCTACCAACTCTGTTTCACCTTCTAAATCAGATACCGCGGTTTCCTGGCGTCGTGGTGGCAACAACAACTCAGTTCTCAGTGGGAATAGGGCCGCGTCCATCAACCCCGGTCTAACCCCCAGCGTCCGGGTCTCGCCTCCCCCACAGGAGAACCGCGTCTCTCCACCGGTCACGAATGACATGAGCCCGGTTCGCACTCGGCCCCAACCTTTGCGCTTTACCGCTGCCACGTCACAGCCTCTTCCAACCGTGGCGATCGATGATACCGATGCTGAAGACAACTCGACCGAATCATCCTCCTCCAAGTCCGGTTCCCATTCGTCCCCTACTACTCCCAACTCGGGCTCCTCATTTGACCGGCCGCCGCTTTCGCCGCGCGAGGAGGCGACCAAGAAGCTCTATGAGGGGCTCGGCATTGGCCGTCCTGCGCCTGTCGTTCCCGTTATACAGGTTACTGTGCCGCAGCGCGTGCTCAGTCAACCAGTCAGGCAACCTCGTGGACCGCCCTCCGGAGCAGATGAGCTCGGCCCTCGTAACTTTGCGACCCGTATCCGTCGCAAAGCCATTGGCGGCCTCGGCGCGTTGATGGACGCGCGCGAGCGTCGCGATGCAATCGAGGCCTACTAGACATCCCCACGCCACTCCTTTGCCATATATATTCACACGACTCGCAGAATGCTTAAGACTGGTTCACCTTTCGTTCATTTCTTTTATTTATTTGTGAGTGTGTTGTGTATATCCGGAGGTTCGTTGCGAGGGACGATGTTGGTAAATTTGTAGGGGCTTAGTGGCGTTGATTGATTTGCGGTCATGCTTGCCCTTGTCCCCCCACTCCACTCTTTCTGGATACTCCCGAGTTTCATACTGTGCTGCCGTCGTTGTGATCGCTTGCGATCCTCACGGCCACTATCTTGTCCCAGGCCTTACTGCCTGGGTCTGGGCATGTATATCATGTACGTCTCAGTTGGAAAATGTGACAGAGGAACGTGTTGACGTTCTCAATTGCCCAAAGTCTCGATAAGACGAACTGAGATGACTCTGCTATCGATTTGGCAAGTAAACACAAAATATAACAGGATGGATGAGACAGGCAAACAACTCGGAGACGGTTTATTTACAACGCTGGGCGACGATAGTCTTGCCGTGTTCCTGGAGTTTTTACATCAAGGGTGTTAACATGGACGCGTTTGGCCTGAGCGAATACCGTTAGGCTCACCTGCCACTCCTCCTTGCTAATCCATAATTGGTGGAACGTGCCCAGGCTCGCGAGGATACTGCCGCCGAGCCAGCCGCCGTATCTTCGCTCGGCAGGGTTGCCAGGAGCATGAATTTTGACGTGTGGGAAGTTTCGCACGAGTTCGTTGTTCAGGCGCTCGCCCAAGCCCGCGAAGAGGCTTCCGCCGCCGGCGAGGACGACATTGCCCATGAGGACTTGGCGCATATCGGGGTCGCACGCCGCGAGCGCTTGCGAGATCAACGCTGGGATCGTGCGTGGGAGGTGTGGATTCGATACCTTTGAAGTGATATGCAATACAATTCAACGCCCTATTAGAGGAGTTGGGAAGGGAAGTAAGTACTCACGACGAGGTCGCGTGAGTGGGCGAGAAAGAGCTCGCCGACTTGGAAACGCTCTGGCCCGAAATAGGTGTTGAACCCTGTGGGGAACTCATAGTGGCGCATGGGCCTCTGCGTTGCGGCTCTGCGAGGGTGTGGTTATTCTCAGTGTGAGTGAAGAAGTATGCTATGCGGGCGCGCGCACTGGTCATTCCAGCCTTGGTCGAGGACACCGGCGACGCTCTGCATCCATTCTTCCACTTCATTGTTTTCGTAGTACGACGCGAGGCTCGGCGTCGTTTTCGAGAAGCGGTCGTGCCGCACTGTGAAGCGCGGGGCTGTTCCTGCCTCCACGGGCTACAAAATCGTGCGGGTCGGGTTAATGAGGTAAGGGAACGTAACGCAACACGGAGGGGAGGGGGGGGGGGGGAAT
>Ga0307512_10001762_pt1 | contig 29516 bp, 35 predicted proteins | sample 14_EM_MG_FD_200267 | JGI IMG/M metagenome (GOLD analysis project Ga0307512, IMG submission 200267) | Populus trichocarpa ectomycorrhiza microbial communities from riparian zone in the Pacific Northwest, United States - 14_EM | ecosystem: Host-associated > Plants > Roots > Unclassified | place... | reverse complement strand
GGAGCATGGTGGCGCGGCAGGATGAAGGCTGCGCCGTTTTGTGTTCCTTAACCAACTCAACTCACAAGTTGAACCTTGTACTAAGAAATCGCCGGAACTCGAGTATATATATCCCTTCCTCCCTCCTACACCTCCATTCTCTTTTCCTCTGGTATTATACACACCGACAGCATCCTTATCTCGACCTCACGTGACTTGCACAAAACAACGCCTCTCGTTCCAAAACACACTCACTAACCTACACAACTTTGTACTTTCCCTCTGGGCTTCCTTCCGCTACATGCAACTGTATCATAATGCTAACGTTTCGGATGTAGATTCATTGTCAACTCACAGCGATGGCACCAAAGGGCAGCAGCAAAGGAAAGGGGAAGCCTAAGGCAAAGATGCCGATATCGGTTATAAATCGACGCTCGTCGTTGGATTGGGACCGTATAAAGGGATTCCTCTGGGAACACATCCGTGGACTGATACGGATAAACAATGTTTGCGGCGTTAAGGACGAGAGGGCATGGGACCTCTTTTATGATATAATCTTTCTTGATCCAGTCGCGAGTCACCACTTTTCACAATTCCAGCTGATGTAGCCACACCGCAGGAGCAGGAGTTCGCCTTTTCGGGAGTGGTCGGCTTCCTTCCGCTCATATATGGGGCAAATGTTTGACAAAACCCGCAACCAAATGAACAATTAGAGGTGGGACAACTGCCATGCCTTCGGGGATCAAGTCGATTGCTCCAATCCCCAGACAACCACCTCGGGAAAGGTTAAACGCACCAGCGAGCATTTCTCTTGGTACTGTAGCGATGATCTCAAGGGAAAGATTGAGCTACCAAGCTGCCGGCAGTACAAGCCAGGCGACTTCCTGGCCGTTAGACCACTGAATTGGGATGAGATAATCGACGAGGATGATGATGATGAGAACTGGGCGGATCCCGGTGCGCCGAGCGGTTGGAAGGAGCCGTCCTGGCGATGGCAATGACAATGACAATGGTGAGGGTGAGGAGAACACGCAGGGAGGTGAGAAAGGGACCGGGAAAGGGAAGGGAACAAAGGACGTGAAGAGGAATGGGCAGGGGAAGGGGAAGGGAAACGGTACCGGGAAAGGTATTGTTAAACGAACCTCAGGGGGAGATGATATCTCTCGTGCCGTTGCTTTGCAGTTGCAGAAGGAAAGGTATAAGGCAGACTCGGGCACGGAGGGCTAACGAGAGCGGGTATATTTAGAGCAGGAAGCATCGCCCGCTGTGTCAATTTCCTCAGATGATGATACCGACTCTACCGAGAAGTCGGACGGCGAATATGACTCAGAACTTGACCCTGATGTGGATATGCGCATGGAGGACGATGTGGATGCACCGGACGGCGTTGATTTGGACGGCGATGTGGACATGGAGAGGGATGGTGACGATGATGAGGAGGAAGATGAAGAGGAGGAAGATGAAGAGAAGGAAGATGAGGAGGAGGATAAGGATGAGGATGATGGCAAAGAACCTCGGACGATTGGCCAGGGAGAGATGGTAAATACATCGGCTGACGATGCTGATACCACGGTGGACGATGAGCCAACAGTGCTACCTGAGCAAGGCCAGGAGATGGAGCAAGGCCAGGAGATGCGTGAGCATACCCCACGGCCACAACCTCCGGCGCCTGCCCCACGGCCCCAAATCCCGGAGCCTCCTCCACGACCACGAACTCCGGAGACTGATACCCTCAGTGGGCTGGAGTTGTTGGGGCTTGTGACGTCTCAAACACCTCGCCCAGCAGCGCCAACTCTGCGAGAAGCTGAGGCAGCCGGAAACACCTCGGATGTCGCTGTGGAGCAGCAGCTACTCGGCGAATCGGCAGGTGGCGACAGTCTCCCCGATGCCCCTCTCCCGGATATCCCTCTCCCTGATGTCTCGCTCCCTGAGGTGCGCCCGGATGGCACGGTAGGCGAGGAGTGAACCAGTCCTCGCGTTGCGTTTGGGTTAGAGTCGAGTTCTTGTCTTGTGAGTTTCCTTTGCTGTAATCTATTCATCTCAGGCACTGATTAAGGCACACGTGGAGGTGTTTTGTTCGTTTGGGTTAGGGTTGTGGGCTTGTTCGTTTCCTGTGTTCTAATCTATTTATCTCAGGCATTGATTATTACACGCGTCGCGAGGTTTTTGGATTGCTCAGGGTTTATTTTCTATTTATTCATAGTATTATGGGACATCGCGCATGCAGTGTTTTTGCAACTCCTGGCGTGATGGTGTTGAGGCTCAACAAATCTGTCAAGTATCGTGAGCTTATACCCACACCAGACTGCTCAGGCCCAGCTCCAACTTTCGTCCCTTTCTACAGTGAATTCTCCACTCCTCCCGTGTCGTCGACAATGCCAGAGAAGACCCCATTCCGCTGCCCCGAATTTTCATGCCGAAAGAAGTTCACCTCAGACAGCTGGCGACTTAAACATATCAAATTACACCATCCTGAACACCTTCAAGTTGCAAAGAATTTGACTGTTCGCAGCGCGCCCCGACGCGTTGAACCCGCTCAGGGTCGTGAATTCAACGCTAACAAAGATTCAGTCGAGGACTTGGATGCGTTTCCCTACCTCGAACACATTGAATGCATCGCAGACTCGTAGTCTCAACCACCGCCACCTCCTCTGCCGCGGACGGACACATACCCCGGCGCCGGCGCTCCGATGAGCGATTACATTGCTGAGCCATGGGAACACCACCCTCAGGGTTGCCTTGAGACGAACCTACAGCACAATCCCTACTACCCGTTTGCGACGCATGAAGAGTACAAATATATATAGTGTGGGATTCAAGAACAAGGGTACAAAGACGTACTACTATGACAACGAGGTGAAGGAAGAAGACACCGCGCTGCGTTTCCCAAGCTTCAAAAACGGGGATGGCATCCAGAAGCTCGTGGCTGGCATGCCAGATGATCAGGCTCTCGGGGAGTGGGAACTACACACCCTCGAGGATATGAGATGGAATGCCAATCACCAACGGCCTATCAAATACTGGAGTCGAGACATCATCAAAAGCATGAGATGGTTGATGTTGCAGCCAGCCTACGCCGAGGATCTCATTTACGCCCCTCGGTGTAGCTTTAACAGCGATACGCCACCGAAACGCCTCTATACAGAAATGCACACTGCGGACTGGTGGTGGGAGACACAGGTAAGCAGAGATACTCGAGGATAATACCGTGCTAATCGAGGTTAAGGCAACGCTCAGACTGGGGGATACACTGGTTCCCTTGATCTTCATGTCCGACGGAACACATCTCTCGAATTTTGCTGGCGACAAGAAAGAGTGGCCTGTATATATGACAATTGGCAATCTATCTTCGAAGATCTGCCATATGCCCTCAGCGCACACTGTTGTAATGGTCGCTCTCCTACCGATTCCAATCAAGAACCACAATATTCCTCAGAAGCTGCTAGATGAGCAGCGGCAAACAAACTGAGAGGTGCTGAACGAAGTACTCCGGCGGGTACTCCAGCCTCTCACCTTTAAACTCAATCCCAGCGCCGAGAGCGTGTATTACAACGCTCTCTGTGCAGATGGCAACTTCAGGCGTTGCAAACCGGTTTTAGCAGCATGGCTTGCAGATTGCCCAGAGTATATGGACCTACATCATCTCGAGTGGCATGTCTGTTGTTGGTGCGAGTGTCCAAAGAACGAACTTGGAGATTATGTCCCTTCTGACAAGTAACACCCCCGGCGGGATCACAACCTATATAGAATGCTCAGCGATGCCTACACCAAGGCAGCCGATGCCGAACTCTCGTCGCGCCATGTCCACCGAGGATCCAACATGTTTCGACATATTCCCTGTATCGTGAGCGACCTCCCGAAGCCCGACCTCCTCCATACAATGCAGATCGGCATGCTTGACCATCTCCAGAAGTGGATTTTCCAATTCATGAAGACGCACGAACGGCTTGACAAGTACAATGCAATCTGGTTATCTCTGCCTGCTTACCACGACCTCACACCAAAAAATAAGTCATATGAGGATGTATCTCAATGGAATGGGAAGGAGATGAAAGAAATGAGCCGGTACTTGCTTGGAGTTGTAACCCAGTCTCTACGAGGCAGAGGCCCCGCTCAGCGTCCCATAATCAATTGCGCAATTGAGTGCACACAGGCATTGTTAGAATTCTATATGTATGCTCGATATAAATCTCACGATGATGCAACTTTAAGCTACATGGAGGACGCCTTGCATCGTTTTCACACTTTCAAAGATGTTTTCTTACTCGGGCGAGCCGGCGAAGAGGCGAAGGCCAAAGCCAATGCCCTGAGAACGGAACTCGTGAAGAAGTGAAAGGTAGACGAGGAATCAAATGCTGAAACTTGGACGCCGTCCAAGAAGCGGCGCGAAATGAACCCCTGGCGGGATTATATCCGCCACGAGATAGATGTCTCGAAGGAGCTGGATGCCGACTTCAACTTTCTGAAGATCCATTTGATCTCTCATTGGGTCGAACAGATTCGTCAACACGGAGCCTCGCAACAGTATCGTGCCGAGAGACATGAACAAACACATAAAACGAACCTCAAGGACGGTTGGAACGCCTCCAATCACAATCTCAACTACCTGCCGCAAGTAATCACCTTTCAGCGTCGCATTCTCTGCTTGGAAATCAGAGAGCTCAATTTCCAAGCCCTTGCTAAGCGTCGGGAGAACAGCGTTGCCCCCTGCAAAGTCCTCCCCTCCGGTGCTGATCTGGCTGCCCCCCTGGGCACCCAGTCATATGCAAAGCCCGAATTCATGGGGCCCCAAAACTGCCGTGATGGAAAGCATCCTGACGCTATGATCAAAGACTTCAGAGCATTACTCGACAATACACAAGACGCAACGCACCGCGTGGCAATATACAGCGGCATGCGAGAGTTTATCAAGCATAAGAGTCGTGACAAGACGTACATATCGGATGAACAACTGCATGCAATGCAGCTCTGTATTTAGCATGGTATTAAGGTTCAAGTTGAGGGTTTAGATGGTGAACGCATATCTCAGATGTGTCGATGCACAGGAAGCCAGAGCTGGCGCGGAGGGGATCAACGGAACGACTGGGTGTGGGTAAAGCAACGCCCGGGGAGGTGTTATTGCGCGCTGAATGGGCGTCTTCCGTGGCAACTGCAATGACTATTCAAATTCAAACTCCTAAACGATGATGGAGCTTTCGTTGAGTACTGGTTAGCCCTGGCGCTCACCACAATATCTGAAAACTCGGGTAACTTGGATCCCGTCTCGAAATTTGTACAAGTGAGAAAAGCACCAGCAGCCGTCGCTTTGCAAATTTTCAGCGTGGGAAATATTGTCGGCTGCGCGCATGTCATTCCAGAGATAGCTACTAGTAGTAAGACAGGAGACGGACGGAATGAACAATGGATTGTTAATACCCACATAGAGCTGGCGACGTGGAATGATGTGTATGATTAGCAAAGAGAGAATGGCATTTTGGGCGCAGGCAGAAGGAACGCGAGGAGAGATATTCCCAGCGTCACCCATCGCCTTGCAATCCCATATACTTAGTCAAGTGTGAATTGCATTTGCACGCAGATAGAAGGAACGCGAGGAGAGATTTTCGCAGCGTCACCCATCGCATTGCAATCCCGATGCAAGCCCATACCCAATGAACCCATTCCGACGTATAGTCACAGTTAGCCACAACGCCAGAGTGATTGTTTAAAATAGGAGACCGACAGAACGAGAAGAAAGGGTGAAACGGCGATCAGAGGGCGATATGCAACGCGACGCGTTCAATTGACGCCGGGCGCGGAGTAATCTGCCACCGGGGTGTCTGTGACGGCTCTGACGGACCGCGTCCACTCTGACGGAGCCATTCTGCCCGGATGGAAATATTTTTTGCTGATGAGACATATTCTTTTTGGAAGATATCATGACATCGAGGAATGAGTTGTTCAGAGATGTCGTATCGGACATGGCGGTAAAACTCAGGATTCTGTCTATCACGACTCGAGGGACTGCCGAAAATAAGGATACAATAACGCCGACTGCGGGTTCTTAAATACTGACTCTACAGCTACAAGGAAACTAATCAGATCAGTAAGACATTCCATGCATATATGTGAAGTTGAATACAAGGACAGATTGCAACGACTGACCGCGTCAAACTACATTGAGGAATAGTATAATGCAGTTTGTTACTGTGTAGCGTTCGAAGCCTTGATGCACCGTGGGTGCTGTACTGTAGGAGGCAGACGTGATATCATCCCTTGCATTTTTGCCAAAAAAGGCTGTCGACAGAATCATTGTGGTTCATCTACGTTCCATTACGGTTTGATTATTTAAGATGCCAGCGCACAAATCGTTGACGCTTAGTTGACGCTCATTTTGGGACATGGTTACGATCTTGCTCTATGCATGGTTGCTTAGAAAGGCGGCTAATAGTACGATGGTTGATCATTTTGGTCGCATAGCCATTTGATTTTCCAAGATGGAAGGCCTAAAATCATTGATGCTCTGTTGAGGATCATTTTGTGTGAATAGTGACAATGTCGTTGAAAGCATTTTTGCGTAGAAGGACGGCCGATTGTTCAAGTATGTGTTAATGTCGCCGCACTGCCCTCGGATTTTCCAAGATGCATGGCCAAAAGTCGGTGACGCTCAGTTGGCGCTCGTTTTTACGGCATAGTGACGATTTCGTCGAAAGTATTTTTGCCTAGAAAGATGGCCGATAGTTTGATTATGTGTTAATGTCGCCGCACTGCACTCAGATGTTCCAAGATGCATGGCCAAAAGTAGTTGACGGTCCGTTGACAATGACTTTTCGGGCATAGTTTCGATGTCGTAGTAACCATTACTGCCTAGAAACGCAGCCGATGATCTGACTATGGCTCAATATCGCCGCACAGCTCTCGGATCCTACATGATACCAGGCCAAATGTCGTTGATGCTCCTTTCACGATCATTTTTAGGACATAGTAGCAATGTTGTTGCAAGGGGTTTTGCCTAGAAAGGCGGCCGATAGCGCGATTATGCGGTAACGTCGCCTCACAGCTGATGCATTTTGCGAGATGCAAGGCCAAAAGTCGTTGACGCTCTGTTGACTCTCATTTATTGAACATAGTAGAAATGCTGTCACCACCATTGTTCCATAGAAAGGCAGCCGATAGTTCGATTATGACATACTGTAACCGCGCAGCCTACTGGATGTTTCAGGGCGCAATGCCAAAAATCATTGAGTCTCTGTTGACGCCCATTTTTAGGATGTGGCAACGAGCGTGGCATTTACCTTTTTCGCAATAACGCCGACCTCTACATCCGCTTTGAAGGATGTGCCAATGCAGGCCATTGATTGCTGAATGAGTAAGACTCAAAATCGTTGACACTCTGTTGACACTCACATTAATCACATCAAAACAGCCTTTGTACACTCAATAATTGTATCCAACCAATCATATACTCATTATCGACGTCCAGAATTGCGTTTGTCTGTATTATCGTGTGCATCCAGGAGTTTTGTTACCTCTCAATTTCTGAGCAATCGCTATGTACGGTATCTGAGTGAGAGATGACATGGCCCTATCACATTCCCGCCCTTTCGGCCGGCAATTGACGGCATGGGGATCATTCCAGTAGCTCTGCGTAATTATAGCTCGACTTCCTCACCATTCCTTTTCCAGCTCCTTCTCCTCACTTTCCATGACATACCAGAAGCAATTTCAGATATCTCAACCATGTGCACCAGGTCTGTGCGGAGCGTTATGCAGTTGGATACATGCATGAATGTAGCATGACTGTTGTCGTTCAGATCGATTCCTCATGCGCACTGACCGCTCTTTCTATGACACGTATGACATCACTCAGTTGAATTTTGTCAGGACATTTCGTCACTAATCTTGCTTTTGCATTGTTACTTAACAGTCACTTGCAGAAAGAAACCGCACGTTTTGGCCGTCTTACCGTGCGATTTGGATTCTAGAAATTTCACATGGTGTGTTCGACCCTTGCACATGCACAGATGAATTATTATGTCTCACAATTTTGTCACTGAAATCAAGAAACAGCTGACACATAGCGAGATTGGTAAATAACTTGCTTTTCACATGGATCGGATGTTAAAGATTACAGTTTGCATCTCTATTCTTCTGCAGACGCAGGATCTGTGACCATCTCTTCGTCGGAATCCGATATTTATATGGTAATCAGCTGGAGGCTATATTCAGGGGTAAAAGCTTACTTGTTCAACAGAGCATACTGGTGCAACTGTCTTTGCTTTCAGCAACGTTGACGAATCGGGCTCCCCAGCTGGATCACCGCTAGGGATGCTCGATCCTGACTGCGGCTTCACCAAACCCAACCTGATATGACCACTTCATCATCAAGAAGTCCCTTGCGGCCTTTGGGATATTCCGGGGACAATGTCAACAAACCCAATTAGCTCTCCAAATGCTGTCGGTGGAGGTGCCGCAGTGTCATCATTCGTTTGCGGCTGAATGACTACCAGAAGCTTCAATTCGAATGTGCCGTACTTCTTGTCTCATTCCCGCGAGTAGTCGGCCGCATCCTCCCATCCCGGTTGAGTCAATTTGTTGTGATTCATCTGCTTCTGCCGAAACCTCTCAATGCACGACTGTACCGTGTTGGTGATTGTGCCCATCACCCAGCCGGGTTCGTCATCTTCGCTCAGCTTTCTCTGCTCAGTCTCTTCATCATCCTAATCTTCCCCTTCCTCCCCATCGTCGGAACTTGCAAGGTCACTGAGACTGTCTCCGATGGAAACTAGCATCTCCAAAAACGTGTTGTCGGGCTCTCTGTATGTCAATCCAGCGATTCCAGCATTCTTCATATCGTCCTGCTCCTGCTGAACAGCTGCCTCTGCGTCTTAAACTCGCTTTCCTGCCCCAGCGGTCTCTCTCTTAACATAATCCTCAATCCATTTCTCCTTCTCTTCATTGCTTGAAAAGTGCGTTTCTCGGCGGTTCTCCGCAGCAAGCTTCATTTTGGATCCCATGCTGCACAATGCCCCAAGTCCTCGGACTCTCTCTGCTTCCAAGCCTCTCTTGGTTTTATTTGCATGATGGCCTCGTTGGGTTGACTGCTTTGTCGATTTGCGGGATCTGCCAGCCGGATGTGGCGAAAAGTCCTTTTTTGGAGCATTCACCATTGTACTATGTGTTGACTGTTATTGGGAGAGATGTTGGATGTTGGATGTTGCAAGTCAGGGACAACATGGAGGCAAGCTGCGTCATTCATGTCAAGGTTGGAACGTTTACTCATCTTGAACAAAGCAAAATCTCCCTCTTGACTGTCAATGAATCAGGAATAGTGACGCTAACTGTACAACCTGACATGATGGTTAGCGTCATTTTCATGCAATCTCCCAGGGAATCTTTGAGACAAACATCAGCAGATGTCCTGTCCCTCAAACAACATCATATTAATCTATAGCGAATAAGTGATTCCGGCGGTCGTACACCGCAATTTATCCCTGTTACAAAACAAACAACATCAGACCAACTTTTTTCAAATTGCGGGGCGTTGGGAAACCACTGCAACTTGCAGCCATACTCAGCAGGATTCATCTTGAGCATAACGATCATGTTGGCTCCTACTTATTACATTCTGACCAGAAGCTAACTATATAGTCCTCAGGGCTTCTCACTTCCTCTCGTTATCATCTTCCTCTCCTATTCTTCACAAGCACATCATGGATACACAACTGTCTCCGCCAGGTGAGAGCGGATCGAATACCGGCCGATTGACGGGCACTACAATAAATACAGACATTCTTGGCTCACAACAAGAGCGCAGTCACAAGGTAGTTCGCCGCAATGCTGCCAATGCAGCCACCAAACACATGACCCAGGATGCACATTTAAAAATCGTCCACAAACCTGGAAGCAGGAAAAATTAAAAGCAGCATGCGGTGGGATGTGAGTGTATCCATATCGAGGCAATTGGCTTACAATTAATTCTATAACGTACAGCGGGTGTCAGTAGAGAGCTACATAACGAATTGATTGCTGCCCGGAACAGGAAACCTCCATGGTCGAAAAAGGAATTTGTCCGCTCAGTCCGCGAAATCAAACATCATCATGTTGTCAGGTCTGGGATTTTCGCAGATGAATTTCCTGAAAAGCATCCCCGTGAGTGGACGAAGCAGGCATTAATCACCTTAGAGGAGGCTACGGAAGTGTATATGGTAGAGGTAACTGCCGAATTTCATTGTTAGAAGCAGCAACTAATGTCTTGTAGGTTTTCAACACGTCTGCAACTATGGCAAGGCAAGGAGGTAGGGTACAGCTAGAAAAGTCCAACATGCGCCTTGCGTTGAATATAGCCAAAATGGCCAAGCAAGGCTGTTCACGGGCCGGAATCGAGGAAACAAAATACTTGATGAAGTCACCACACTCCGAGGTCCGGCAAGAGAAGACGCGGGGGGTTGAGTTTCCTTCCCACAAAACGCTGAAGGCTGTCATACAAACACACCGGGCAATGCTTTGTCAAAACCAAACGGCCGGCTTCCCTCCTTGCCATAATGGCAGCGCAAAGTATCAGCAGACACGCTGGAGACGCTACGGAACATGTGCACCTCCACCTGAGGGAAGCAGAGAGCGCACTCCAGAGAGGACCCCACCAGTGCCTGGCACACCACGCCCCCCAACCAGTACAATCTTCGTAGTTCAACCTGTTCAAATCGTCAATCTTACCGCCGGATATACCTACTTGAATACAATGCATCCCTGTGCGGAATTTTTCGGTGATGAGGAAACTGAGCACGATACCGATTTTCATCCAGATATGCTGACTGATGAAGGTGTCTACACTCTCTGTGGTGTGCGAATGCAGCTAACAATCATTTTGAAGACAAGCGCAGCGGATTGAGCGATCCTGCAGCTCATGATGAGCATTGAGCGAAACACTCGCGATTTTGGACATTATTGTTAAATATATCTATGTATTATTAAAGAACAACGTAGTGAACAAGAAGAAAGTCAATGAAAACACCAGAAAGGCAGCCAAAACAATGTGAATGATGGACTGTGCAAAATTAAATGATTGCATATTGCGGATACAGCCATGGCAAAATGAGCATCAATGGAGCGTCAACGATTTATGGTCATGCATCCTGGGAAATCCCACTTGCAATAGATTGTAGTCAGTCATAGGGGAATTATTGGCTGCCCTTATAGGCACAATGGATTACAAGACCAAATAATGTTGACGCTCTGTTGACTCTCTGTTGACGCTCATTTCCAGGATGTGGTTGGGGGTGCGTGTATGCTTGTTTTGAACATCAAGGCGGCTAATACGTCAAAAACGAACCGTGACATACCACTGTCAACACTTTATGATTCACAGTAGCATTCCTGAATGCCACCATTACTGTGAACCCCGAAACGTAGAAATGGAGACTGGGACCGACGTGCCTAGCCAAACCTGGGGAAACCCGCGGGTTGGCCAGTACTGGTCCGGGTTTGGCACACCAAGAGTCAGCCGGTCAGGATTTTGGACAGGTCTGCAACCAAACCGACACGTTGTTGGTGTACGAACCTGGACCGCTGCCACGTTTCCCCGATCAGTTGGTATCACTAGTTGCGACGTCAGACTATGTTGTGTGATTGTACAGACAAGGTGTTAGGTTGGTAGTGTGTAAGATCATGTGATGAAATTCGGATTGTACATTGGAGCATGAGAGATGGTTCTAGGGTGGTAGACAAATGGTATATACAGAGAGTGTTGTTGGTGTTGTAGAATTTCCTTGTATATTTTCTTTACAAGTTCTGTTGTATTGTGAAGCAAGGTACGACTTTGAAAACAGTTTTGACTGTTGTCAAATCTTGATCCCCTTGAAAAGAAGACTGAGCCTTGTTGGTTGTTTTCCAATATCACATTCTTGTCACCAATATCACCTACACAAGACCCTGCCTGTTACACTAGAACAAGTCATATCATGATCTACCTGATATTGAATGTACCCACATCCTTCGACTGAGGGTGAGAATTGTTCCGAACCATGCACTGTTGATTGTCGATTCTACCAAGCACCAAATCAACTTGTGATACCGATTTGCCACGATTGAGTTGACCAGGTATTACGACCAACCACAGTTGATATCGTTCGGTACCCCCATAGATCACCATATTCGAACGCACAAGTACGACAGTAACTGCACTTCACGAACGAATTTGTATGACCCCGCGGCAACCCCTTGCCTTGTTTTGGAACTCGAATGTTTGAACGAGCTCGACAAGATAGAATCCATATTTGCAGCAACTTCGGGGGCAGAACCCCTCGCAGCCTATTTATGGGAACAATCGGTTGTCATTTCCCCTTGGAATTCTTATTGGACAGACACAGCCAGAGAAGCCGGCGGACCTGACATTAACAACCCCATGTTCAGACCACATTGGACTAGATATTCAGTAGCACACTGCTAGTTCCCCTGTGATCGCGAAGAACATTGAGACTGCGAAGCACACACCTTCGCAGGAACCCATTCAACGGTTTGACATGCAGCAGCAACAGCAACAACAGCTAAGTCCATGGGGATTCCGCTGATTGTTATAGTACCTCCGACCAAGAATTCCTCTGAAATCCACATGTATAATTGGTATTCGTAGATGTGCTTGATCTGCTGCCATGTCAGGATCAAAGAACACTGAGCGGCCCTGGTATTCATTGAGGACCAGGGAGCCATCATGGCACTACTCGACATTCAGAGGGTCGCCATCAGATTTGAAGCGCTGAACGAGGCATTCGCACCGACACAGGAGGTACTCATGAGGCCGGCACAGTACCCACAACCAATCCGACCGGTGCGGATGGAGTGCGAGTACCCACAACAAATTATCGAACTACAATGGCAGATCACAGACCTAGAGACAAAGCAGATGCTGCCCCCACAGTGGGACCACACCGAGTTGGAGCAAAGAATATGGACTTCAACGAATGAACTTGATGAATCTAGAAGGAGATCCGTAGCGGCAGGGATGAACAAAGAGCAACGAGAACAACTGTCTGTCATGACTCGTGGTGCACAGCAATCTGGACATGAAGTCCACGCCTTGAAGATGCAGTTAGCAAATGCCTGCATGGTGCCAGCCACCACAACCCCAGCCGCTCCCCAGGCTCCTGATGACTGCGGCCTGCAATTTCCTCCCTCCCCCGAATTTGCAGTGTCAGATCGAACTCAGTTGGGAGGCTTGATTGCTCAACTACGGATGGTCATACAACACAGGCCCGCCAGATTTCACGAGGTACAGTCAAAGATGCGGTGTGCATTGAACATCCTGAGGGGAATACACTGAGGTGAGATTTTGCCACACGTCCGGGACGACCGTACAATAGGGCTGGAAGGCCTACCAGCTTGTATACAACTCCGGGAAGCAGCTTCTGGGTACCCAAACCGAGTGGCCACCGCGGAACGGAAGATGTGGGATATTCAACCAAAGATCTGCAAGGTCACTCAGTACTATGCTGAGTTTAAAGTTATTGCTGCCGATTTGGATTGGAATCCATCAGCCTTACCAAATGCTCTCAGGATGGGGTTGTCTGAAGAGATGAAGGACTCCTTTACATATAGCGACATGCAGAAGGAACTTCGCTCGTCTGTGACGGTTTGTCAGAAACAGGATAATCAGTTCCCCGACTGATGAGCGGAGATGGCTGCACACAATGAGGGAGGAGGTGTAGATTTCGCCTCCCCCAGGCCTCCTCCTCCACCAAAAGCACCAGAGATGGCTCCTGCCGGAATAGTTGCCGGAAATACAGGACCCGCACCCATGTATCCCGGTGCAGGCAGGAAACAGATCTCGGCACACGAAAGGGCAAAGATGTTTATCGATTGGGGGAGTTTGTACTTTGGTGGGAATGACCACCGCGCGGCAGAATATGCGCTGAGGAAGAAATCTCAGATGATTAAGGCCACTGGAGCAGAGTTTGAGGAAGTAGGAACCATGGAAGGTTCCGAAGACTCGGGGAAGGATTAGGTCAACCTAAGCATCATCGCGCTTTCGTTGATGGGAAAAGTTCTGTTTTAAATCCCTTACAATGCTTTGGAATTTTAGGATTATCAGTTAGTAAGGTGGAGGTATTGGAACGATCAGTGGAAAGGAAACATTTAGTTATAACCTGCATATTGACCATGAAGAACCAAGAGATACGTATACATGCGCTGATTGATTGCAATGCTACGGGCATTGCATTTATAGATTGAGATTTCATGTGCTGTCATCAGATACTCATTCAGGAACTGAAGGAACCGAAACAGGTTGAGGTAATCGACCGAAGACCTATTGAAACAGGGGATGTTATGCATATTTCCAAAGTTTGCATGAACGTACAAGGCCATGGAGAACAGCTGCCGATGTTTCATACGAAGTTGGGACATTACCCCATCATTCTCAGAATTCCCTGGTTAAGATTGCATCATGTTCCAGTACGATTTGCATTGAATACAGTTACATTTGGCTCACAATATGGCGTTAAAGATTGCCACATTCCACCAATCACGGTTCAAGGAGTGATGGAACAACCTCCGGAACCAGTATATCAGATAGAGGAAAGAATATTTGACTCACAAACACGACAACAGAGGCCATTTGGAGGGAATATTGTTATGCGGGATGGATGATCCTGTTTTTAGACGGTTAAAAAGGGAAAACTTATGATATTCAAGCCATCACTTTATGATATCAACAAAGCTATTGAGGCAAAGGATCTGAAGGAACGCCAGCTGGAGGACATTATTCCCGAACAGTATCATGAGTTCCTTTCGCTGTTGAGCAAGGGATTAGCTAACCAATTACCACCACATCGACCGAGGATATATCATTAACTCAGGTTGAGTGATAGGGAAACCTCTATATGGGGGCCATTATACTCAATGTCCAGAATTGAGTTTGTAGTTCTAAATGAATGGCTTGAGGAGAATATGTCCAAAGGGTTCATTCGACAATTGTCATCGCCATTTGCATCACCAGCGCTGTTAGGGAAGAAACCTAATGGTGGTTTACGATTCTGTATTGATTATCGATATATCAATAGTTAAATGATAGAGAATCGATATCACCTCCCGATGATAAAGGAGACCATAAACCTATTAGCAAAATTAGGCATATACACGAAGCTGGACGTACAGGGAGCATACAATTCACTCTGGGAAAAGGACTGAGATGAACATAACTTAGCTTGTTGCACGAGGTATGGATGGTTTCCACGTATGGTAATGCAGTTTGGGACAATAACTGCAACACCAGATTTTCAAGGGTATATCAACAACACTGTATTCGAGGCTCTGGATGTTTCCGTCTTGGCATACTTGGGCAACGTACCAATATATAGTGAATCCGAGGAGGAACCTGTCGGCCGTGTTATGTGGATTATACAACGCTTGCTCGACGCGGGATAACATTTTATACCAGAGAAATGCGGGTTTCATAAGGAAATGGTGAGATATTTTGGATTGATCGTATCAACCAACAGGGTCTCTCTGGTAGAAGAGAAAGTGGAAACCGTGCGAAATTGGGGTGGTGAAAAGAAGACCAAGAATGGATGGTTGACTAACCTGTTTGAAGTACAAAAATTCCTTGGAATTGGTAGTTGTCATCAGCGTTTGATCTGGAAGTACTCTGAGAAAGCGGAACCCCTTACAAAGGTCAAGAAGAAGGAGGAAGCATTCGTATGGTAATCAGAACAACAATTGCCTTTGAAACAACGACTAGCGCGTTTGAACTAGCCCCTGCGTTCCGCCGCGTTGATCATGAGAGAGATGTTACATTCGAAAATGATGTTTCCAATTATGTGTCAGCAGGTGTCTTATCCGAAAGAGACGATGAGAAGGTGTTACATCCCGTAGCCTATTTTTCAAAGAAGCATACACCCGCAGATTGCAATTATGATATATACGACAAACAATTAATCGCTATCATAAAAGCACTTGAAGAGTGCAGACCCTGATGTGAAGGTCCTTCATATCCATTGCAGATAATAACTGACAATAAGAACCTCAAGTATATCTTGACGATGAAGCTTTGAAACCGAAGACAGGCTCGATGGTCCGAGTTTCTAACACTCCTCGATCATGATATAGTTAATAGACTTGGGAAATCAAATGGAAAAGCGGATGCCTTGACAAGGAGACTGGGAGACCTCCCTGAGGGTGGGAATGAGAGATAAAACTAGATGGAACAGGTGGTTCTAAAGCCGCAGAACCTACCGAAACAATTGCGTTTGTTGGGGGACAGCCCGCCTGCTCAGGACAGTCCCTCTATTTGTATTCCTCTAACAGCGGAATACGAGACTCATCCGGTACCAGGGAACATACTGGAAGCTATACGTATGAATGTTAGCTTGAAACATATTACCATGGCAGAATTTACGCCATAGCATCGAAGGATACTGTATTGAGGGAAGTGTTACATTCTGGAGGACGATCGGTTACAGCTGCAGTTGATACAAGATCATCATAATCCTGCACTTGCTGGACACCCGGGTAGCACGAAGATATTTGACGTTGTGGACAGACGGTATGACTGCAAGGACATGCGGAGACAGGTGGATCAGGATATATGATATGGGCACTGTGGTCAACGCTCGCGAATCGCTCAACATTTCACATTCGGGGTCCTCCCACTACAGCAAGTTCCTGTGGAACCGGGGGAGGATATCTCAATGGATCTTGTGGTAGGGTTACCACAGAGGGAAGATTTCGACGCAATTTGGGTGGTAGTGGATAGGCTCTCGAAGATTCGACATTTTATACCCTGCCATACTTCAATTGATGCCCCAGTGATGAGTAAATTGTTGCTAAGGGAGACTGTACGCCTGCGCAGGCTACCAGCAAAAATCATTTCCGATCAAGGTCCCCAGTTCTCCGCAACTTTTTGATCCGAGATATGCAATTGGTTAGGGATTGATTGACAAATGTCAACAGCAATTCAAACTCCCAGCGACGGCCAAACTGAATGAATGCATGCCAGTATGGAGCAGTGGATGCGAGTGTCCATTAATCACCAACAGGATGATTGGGGACAGTGGCTCCCGCTGGCTGAGTTTGCTTCAACAAATGGAATATTGGAGACAACTAAGTGTACCCCTGTCTTTGCAGTTCAAGGAACGGATGCCCGGATGTCGTTAGCAGGAGAACCAACAAAGAAACAAGATTATCGACGCGTGAATGCTAATCATGTCCAAACCAAACCATGATGCAACAGATCCTTGAGCACCTCCAGGTAGAGTTGAGACGAAGTCAAGCAATACAGGAAGAAGTGGGAAATTGAGCGCTGATTCCTCCACCAAATATACAGAAAGGGACTAAGGTATGGTTGGATGCTCAACATACAGGAACTACCTGACCCACTCGGAAGTTGGATTTGAAGAGGCTGGGACGGTTTCCAGTCCTTCGCAGGATACTTCGATATGCCTATGAGTTGGATCTACGTCGATCTATATAAAATCTTTCAGTTCAACCTGTTTCGCATCTGGGTCCCGTGATCGATGATCCCCTTGTTCGACACCGAATGGAGCCCCCTCCCCCGGTGGAAGTTGATGGTGAGGAAGAAAAGCAGGTATCCAGTGGTTCTGATGGTAGGATATATTGGAATCAGTTACAGAATCTCGTATGGTGGACTGGGTGCGATGTCCTGACTTGGGAACATGCAAAGGTTGTCGATGGCCTACAGGCAGTGGAAGAGTTCCATCAATGATACCAACGGAAGCCAGGACAATTGGAGAATGTTGCCAGAGGACATGGAACTTAGGAGGGGGATACTGTAACGGTTTGAAGAGGAACAGAGGTACTTATCAATAATGGTGAGAATTTAGGGGTGATACAGAAGGAATTGTGTAACGGAAAGGCGCAGACAATGGGAGACACGGAGGATGCGGCAAGCAGGTGGCGGAATGATGTTGTCTGATAAAGAAGTGGTTTCAGGTGTTGTGACTTCAGATGACGTGGCGTGATTGTACCAACAAGGTGTTAGGTTAGTGGTGTGTAAGATCACAGGATGAGATTTGGATTGTACATCGGACGATGAGAAATTGTTCAAGGGTGGCAGACGAATTGTATATAAAAAGATTGTTGTTTGCATTGGAGGATTTCCTTTGTTTCTCTCTTTACTCGTTCTCTTATATAGCAAAGCAAGTTACGACTTTGAAAATAGTTTCAACGCATGTCGTGTGTTGTTCCCCTTGAAACGAACATCGGGCCTTGTGTCTTGTCTCCCGATATCACATTGTTGTCATCAATATCACCTACGCACAACCCCGGCAATTACGCAGACAAAGTTATGCACCCAGTTATTCCGTCAGTCCGCTCCGCAACAGGACTGGCTCCCTGTGCATCAACCAATCCGGGATGAGCGTTCAAATTCTATTCCCTCAGCTTGAACCAGAATACTGTGGTAAATACAGAGCTCTATTGCGTGCAGTTGTTCATCCGATACATACATCGTGTTATGACTCGTCTGCTTGAGATTCTACCGCGCACCGATGTAGATTGTCATGCGGCGCGTTGCGTCGTGCGTAATGTGGGATAATGTCCTGAAGTCATTGATCATAGCGTCAGGATGCTTTCCATCACGGCGGATTTGGGGTCACATGAATTGAGACTTCACAAATGACTGCGAGTTCATGGTGGCAGCCAGATCAGCACCAGAAAGGAAGACTTTGCAGCTGGCAGCGCTGTTCTCTCATCTCTGAGCAAGACCTTGAAGATTCAGCTCTCTGATTTGGAAGGAGAGAATGCGACGCTAAAATGTGATTACGTGTGGCAGGTCATTGAGATTATGATTTGAGCCGTTCCAACCATCCTTCAGATTGAATTTTCTATGCTTGTTCATGACTCTCAGCAGAATACTGTTGCAAGGCTCTGTATGGACGATTCTGTTCGACCCACTGAGACATCCAGTGGATCTTCGGGAAGTTGAAGTCGGCATCTAACTCATTGGAAACATCAATCACATGGCTGATAAAATACCTGCACGTGTTCATTTCACGCCAATCCTTGGACAGCGTCCAAGTTTTAGCATTTGTTTCCTTGGTTACCTTTCGCCTCTTCATGAGCTCTGTTTTCAGAGGATTGGATATGGCCTTCACCGTTTTGCCGGCTCGCCCGAGTAAGATACCAACTTGGAATGTGTGAAAATGTCAGAAGGCGTCTTCCATGGAGCTCATTGTTGCATCATCATGAGATATATATCGAGCATACATATAGAATCCTAACAATACCAGCGTCCACCCAATTGCGCGATTGAATCTGGGACGCTGAGTGGGGCTTCCTGCTTGTAGAGACTGGGTTACAACTCCAAGCAGGTACAGGCTGAATCTCATCATCTCCTTCCAATTCCATTGACAAACTTCCTCATATGACTTACTTTTAGGTGTGAGGTCATGATAATGAGGGACGGATAACAATATTGCATTGTACTTCTTGATCCATCGGAGTTTCTTAATGAAGCGTACAATCTACTTCTGAAGCTGATCAAGCTGCCAATATGCATTGTGCGGAGGAGGTCGGGGTTCGGGAGGTCTTTCACCAGACAGCGAATATGGCGCTACACTTTGAATCTTCGGTGCACATGGCAGGACGTGAGTGTGGCATCGACTGACGTGGGGTCGTCATCCCTGAGCGTTCGATATAGATTGTGATCCTGCCGGGGGTGTTGCTTGACTGGAGGGACATTATCTCCAAGTTATTACTTTTGAGACTCGCACAATAAACCGTCACATCACTCGAGATGATGTAAGTCTCTGTACTCTGGGTATTCTGCAAGCTACGCTACTGAAACCGGTGTGTAACGCCTGAAGTTGCCATCTGCACCCAGACCATTGTAGTACCCGCTCTTGGCACTGGGATTATGTTTAAAGGTGAGAGGCTAGAGTACCTACTGGAGTTCCTCATTCAGCACTTCTCGGTTTGTTTGCCACTGCTCATCAAGCCGCTACTGAGCGAAATAGCTTTTCTTGATCCGGATCGGCAGTAGAGCGACCATTACGACGCTGTGCATTGAGTGCACCTGCTGGAGCTTTGAAGATAGATTGCTCATTGTCAGCACTGCGAAAGTAATAGCTGAAGCCCCACACTGGCAGATGATTGAAATGTACAGGAACACCGCTATGCAGCAAAACAACATTAGGTCCATCGCATTTGAGGCATGCACAATGGACAGCTTGAACAAGGTATGCTGAAGCAACGGCCCATGTTAGATGCTACACGCTCAAACCTGTACCAGGTTCGAGCAGAAGTCCACAAAGTTAAATCCCATTTTATTCAATCAGAAAGAGACCTTACAGCAGATGTTTATGATCTCCACCACATTGAATCTGATGCGGAGTATTTGGAAGTCATTGATCCCGTTCTGGCAGAGAATTAGTACCTATTTCCAGTGGCAGCGCGTGTGGCAGGTGGTGAACACGGTCCAAATCCAACGCAGAGAGAGTCGAGAGCTGCTAATGAATGCCCAGCGTCCACTTTACATCCTAGTTGTAGTAATCCCAGGGTATATCGACATCAAATTGTATCATCAAGTGAATAACGTCAGCAGGTATGCTGATGGATATCATCATTCCATAATTGACAACATGGACGGTCAAATACTGCCGCCACTAATCATGTATACCTGCACTGTGTTGCGCCATACTATCCTGGGGTGATAAAAAAACATAGGTGTTAATCCGAAAGCTACCAAGTCAAAGGTGAAAGTGTAAAGACCTGATAACTCGAACTACTTCAAGTTCAAGAATGACGGGGGTAAGAACACACCTTGCTGCACTCCCACAGGTCGCAAGGTGTTAACCTTACCTGGCATTGCAGACCCGTGTGAATTCTTGATGAATACCTGGAACACACTACCGGAGAACTCCCAACTGCAGGGGTATTGAAACAATCTTGCAACAGTCCATAGTCATAGCCAACAGGCAGAGAACCTGACTCCTGCCGAGGTCATCAGCATGGAAGCAGCGCGTGTTCACAATGCGATTCTCACAGACTATTTGACCTCCGTGGTGGCGCTTGAGGAGTCCGAGATCAGAAGCCCTGACCCAAACATCCCGATGGACAACCACTTTACGGATGACAAGCTGTATCTGGGGATGCGACGGGGCTGCGATCATTATGACAATGAAGGTGACAAAATCGACCAGAGCGATGCAGTCCCCACCGCAAGTCGCCTATGACTGGCCGGAAGTGAACTCAATAGGTTTCACTTGGTAACCTGCGATATCGACGGGTATGAAGGCGAAGATGGGAATGACCAGGATGCGGATGAGGAGGAAGAGGCATAACCAGCCGATGATGCCTTCACGCTGACTTCTGAGGACTGAGGGTATTGTACTAGAGAGTGTCAGGATTGGACAGTATATTTCAGACCTGTAAATTATGATCATGGCGAGGCAAATGCAACGGCAAGCGATTCATCCGAAGCGAAGACTGCATGGTAATGAGAGATAAGAGCCCAAAGTTGACCCTACATGGGAGAGTGCAGCATCCGATGAATGGCAAATGAGGAGTGGTAAAATGTGGTACTCGGCCGTTGATTGGCATAAACAGCGCTAGGCGCTCGGTAAATGGCTTCAACATAATTGGAGCCACTGGGAAGAGTGTAACACCGATGTTGATCTGATGCTGCGTATCCGTCACCAAATTCCGCACGGATAGTAAAGGAAGCGCGGCGTCGCTGCCGCGAGCGTCCACGGCGTAATATACGACGCGCTGCGTGGCTACAGTATGATATGTGCCATTATAGCCGGCACAGGGGAGGTATACAACGCGGCCCGTCATTTGGGCGATGGGTCGCGTCCGATTCACTGTGATAGGGTTGGATTCTATGCCAGCGCCGTGAGGGCCATCCTGAACACCCCGGAGTTCCTGACGGAAACCAGCCTTGTTGCTGAGGAAGATTCACTGTGCATGGGCCAAGTTTTTGTTGATATTCATTGTAAGAAATCATAACTGTTACCTTCTGACCAGTTGCACACTCAGAAAGCCCACGATGAATAGCTGCGGCCACAAACGCCAATGGCTGCGGTGTCACCGTGTTACAGGTTAAGAGAACTGCGACGTGGTCGGGTGTCGCCCGACAGTATGTGCGGGGAAGTATCACTGATGGTGGATCACATTAATCACCTACATCCACGTGAACTACCATTTCCGATCATTCCTTATGATGGAGGGATGTGCATCCACCAACAGGAGCTGCTCAATCTGGAGTTGGAGCTCATTCACTGATCCTAAACAATACAGGTAATTACAGATAATAGTGTGGTAAGCTCCATCTGGCAAACGCTCTCAAATTGTTCTAATTTTGTGTTTTGACTATTTATTGTTGGAGGTTTAGTATCATCATAGGTCGGTTCACAGAGCAGATAGCAGAATATTCATTTACAGCATCTCGGGTTTGCTGATTTCTTTGAATAGATGTACCATATGGCAATTGACACACAAATGGGATACGAACAGGATGACCCGCTGATTCCCTACAACGATCGGGGGTATGAATGGCTACTTTCCAAGCTGCATCCACCATCGAGCAGTTTTCATCGCAAATGATTTGAGATGAAGTCTTTGTGAATACGATTGCCTCCATGATCAGTTTCACAGCTTCAAAAGTAGCGACTTGGAGTTGTGCAACCGTGTGATTTCCACCGGCCTTTCGGCAAGAAATTTGTGGCTCTCCAACTGGTTTCATATGCGTCAGAACCTGTACCACGTCTGATTTCTGGGATACGTTGATGGCTGAGTTTTGGGTTTCAGCAATGGTGGTGCTAGGGCCCTGACTGGCTTCCATAGATTTGGAAGACTGAGGGCAATGACACTACAGGCGCTGACCTGTGTCTTTAGCAATGGATCGTTTGTATTTTGTATTCCCTTAGCCCGGTGCCCCGGGTCTTGATGTAGCACACCCTGCCGGATATCAAAATCGTCTCCTTCAATCTTAGACGGTAAGGGGTAGTCTCCATTGTGATCACTTTCATCATTGCTGTGCTACCGATGAGTATTGATATCATCCCGCATAATCAGTCATTTAGCCCGGGGAGTAGCTGGCTCCACCACTATACTCACAAGCTGGGTTGGAATTTCCAACATTTGATTCGCAATGATGATTGGCTGACATATGGACTGCTCTTGCAAGCGCTCTCTCAATGTGTGCTTCATGATTCTTCTGTAAATAGTAATTCCTCCCATGGCTGGCTGTTGGTTCCCTTTTGCATGAAGTGAAGCTGGGAATGTAGAGTGAAGTATATAATAGTAAATATAGCATGCAGATTAATAGATTAACAGGAAAGCAGGGAAAGATAGTAAGACGCAGTGGAGCAGGATGCAATTCGTGCTGTCGCCGCGATTTATAATGTGCAGCGGACTGAGTTGCAAACGAAGGTGTGCCTGGAATGAGTCTAGAAGACATCTCGGCTGTTCATATTACTTTTGCTGATGATAGTACTTTGCTGTGATGTTGGAAGCATCAGGTGCAGCACATTGGATAGATTTATCATACCCCCAATTCATGAATGTTAACCCTTGTATCCAAATACTTTATTGATGCAATCATTGAAGGTAGGTTAAGCTATCATACCTAGAATTGAACGAGGCACACCTGAAGAACGCGAGACATGCACGCTGTTGTATCACTATTTCACTCTCAGGACAGAACTTGGAATCTGAGAAATGGCTAAATATTGATCTCCCCTGCAATGACTCCAGCGAGGGAAGTCAATTATGCCTTAGGTTCGAGCATCTGAGTCGTGACCGCATGGCACAGCATTGTTGGTATTTGCATCATCTGGTAGAACTTGCACTGAAGATAGAGTTGGGACATTTTGGAGTGGCAACTGTTGAATTTACATGTGGTCAAATTGAGTTTGTTGCTGATAGTGGATAAATATGAATCTCTGAATGTGGTATACCGGTCAGAAGGACACCATATCTTCATTACAGTGTGTTGTCTGAGCAATCTGCAATAGACGTAGCGGTTGATTAGGCAATGTTGTATCCAGAACTTCGCTTTCAGGGGTGCAAGTTTGCTGAATTACAATATGGAAGCAGTCAGTGTGTTAGAAGACGGTGTATTTGCGTTTACAAGAGGGTGATTCAACAGAAAGGAAGAACAGTAAAGGTACGATGAAGATTTTGCGGAAATCTACTTGACTCAAGTTGTGTTAAGTGTTCAGATCGCTACCGAATTAATCATAAATAGACACTAACTTTAAGATGCTTCAAAAAATCTCATGTCAGAACCATAAACATGCGTCATGAAGCTTCGTCTGACAGGCGAAATATGATGCACAGCGTGCATATCCAGCCCATTGATGTGTGGGGAGCATTACTACTCCGTGCAGGATTCAATCTGATGTGTTTGCTCGGATCGTAGGCTAGTTACAGATTGACAGTTACCTCAATTCTCAGAAACTGCAATTTCTGGAATTGAGCTTTCATCACAATCTTTTCTTCATGTACTCTTGAGAGTGGACGTGGGCAGAATACAGATATCCTCTGTTTGTGATGGGTCACTAACCTCAGGTGTTCAATATATCTGGTGGGCAGGACCATGGCAGACACCCATCAGGCCGCTGAGCAGAGACAGGCATTCAGGTTCCATCACTTGGAGCTCTGATGATGGAAATAGGTTCATACACAATTTCAAGATATGATATTTCGCTGCCCAAGTATAAAAGTCAGTCAAAATGTCGTTATGTCTGCATCAGAGGTGTTGGGAATTCAAGCCGATTGGAAGTAGTGTGGTATACATGTGAGTCGGATTTGTGGGTAATCTGCTTAATCGCTGACCCGAAAATGACTTTTGATGTTCAAAGTCTCAACAAGCAGTTGGATTATGGAGCAGGCAAGACAGAGGCTATTTCAGCATCTGGTGATGTAAGGTCCGAACATACTGCTTCGTCAATATCCACCAAAGTGTTCTTATCTATCGCGCAGGGTGCTATGGCTATGGTAAGTGTGTTGTGGACACCTTCTTCCTAAGAATTGGTTGGCATTGAATCGGACAGTAGTGGCAGTTAAGTGACGGCCTTCACAGACTGATCAAGCATAGATTGCGACAGTAGCTGAGGCCAAGCGGGATGAGCCATGACTGGACCACAAAGTGTCACGTCTGGAAGATGACACTCTGTGTGTACTGGCAGGCCAGGATTCAAAGCATTGAGGAAGGAAGTAAATATGCTTGGAATAAAGCAGCATGAAGTGTTCAAGGGTAATGCGAGGCGAGTATTGACGGCTTAGAGGCCTGCCTGGAGGTGGAAAATATACTAATGAAGAGTGGGGGGTTGTCAGAATTGCTCGGTAAATGCAATATGCGAGCAGTCTCAAATCCAATGTAATGAATCTCGACAGGAGAGTGCATTCGAGGTGTGCCTGAACTTCCATGCTGAGCGAGGAAATACTTGCCTGGATTCTTTGGGTCAGTCTGAAATACACACACCATGGCCCACAATACGATACACCAATCTGATATTGCTTGGACAGTCTGTCTATCCTTGGCTAATTAGAGATATAAATTGCTGGATCTGTCTCAGGATCTGTCTGAGGATAGTCAAGAAGTTCACAGCTACTCTCTTGTGCAATCAACTGTAAATGATTCAACATTGATTATTCAGTGAATATCCCAAATCTGGTCCTTACTGCAGAATCCGGTGCACCTGAAATTGACAAACAACCAATGTTCTAAATTAAGGTTCGATATTGCGCCTGACCTGGACAGCTGGATCTCGTATCCAGATTTCGGAATCAAAATTCCCCAAGGACAATGTAGAATGAGGATTAGCTGTGACTACCTCATCGACATATTCTGACAAGAGAATATTCAACATCGCCGAAATTCGCGCAATCCACCATCAAACTGGTCCGCCTGTTGTTTAGCACACATCGGTTCATCCAAATGAAGCGATTCTTCAGTTCACCAGTTAATTGTTTACCATTGTCATCCTCCCATATTCATCACAGTAATCATCTATCAACCAATTGAATTAAACTGTCAACAATACTCTTCAACTTCTCACTTCCGCAGCATTCCCCATATCATTCGCTGAGCTTGCCTCAGTTGATGAGACTGTGTTGGTTGAATAATTGAACAGGCGTACATTGATTTCACTGCCCTGATGATGAGCGTGCATCCACACCATCTGACCGAACAAAGTCTTGAAGCGCTGTATGCCGTGTTGTACAGTCTAAACGGCACAATACAATCATGTAAACCATTGTGGTCGTGATGTTTGGTCAGTTCATCAGATCATGCAGGACTCTCATGTGAGCCACTCCCGAGAGCTGGTGGGGATCATTCTCTCTGCTATCAAAACCATTGGGTCCACTGTTCAGTCACCATGGGTGCGAAACTCTGATTGGCCCCAGTCAGACAACCCATGCAATTACTTGCTGCTGTATATTCCATACCCAGACATTCTATGATATTACCGTGTGGTTTGCTGCTGTTCACTTGAGGTCTCTCCAACCCACTCTGGGTGTTGTTTCAAACACAGAGGGATTTGGCAAATGTTGCAATGTGAGCTGCATTTCTGTGTGCTCATCATTGTCCATTTCTGCATACTTGTAGATTATGTCCACAGGATCTGCAAAAAACTTTGTTACCCACCATTTCAAATAAAGAACTTGGCCTAGCAGCAGACAAAATAGGATGGCCGGTTGAAGAGGAGATTCACAAGGCAATGTGTATTAATGACATTCACAAGCGGGTAGGAGTATCTCATTTCGTGCTGTTCCCTCACTAGGTTCGGGGTACTCCGGAGATTCATTGAATACAATTGCCACAAATCTCTCTCGGACCAGCAAAATATTGGAGCATCCACCCAAGTATAGGGTGGCCACTCATTCAACCATTGGCCAGAAATGTCGGCGTTATGCATTGTGTCTCCAAATGTCACCACTAGTGTTGCAAGTGACAGGATGGAAGGTACTTAGGAATGGTACCAAAGGAATTGGTGTGACGGAAAGGCAGAGACTTTGGGGGACGCAGTGATGGCGTGAGAAGAGTAGAAGGTGGTGGCGGTATAATGTGTTAATTAAAAGGAAGTTGTCTGAGGTGTTGCGACATTGGGCGATATGGCATGGTTGTTTCGATAAGAGTTGTGTTGGTGGTGTGTAAGATCATGGTTGGATATTCGGATGTTACATCGGAGCATGAGGAATGATTCGACGGTGGCAGATGAAGTGCATATAAAGAGAGGTTGTTTATTGTTGGAGGATTTCCTGTTCTTCTCTCTTTACTCGTTCTCTTGTATAGCAAAGCAAGCACGACTTTGACCCAGCGTTGATTCTTGACTTCTCTTCATCCTGGCGATAAGAACCTCGAAGATATCTTGTCCCGCTTCGAAACTGCATTACTGTTACCAATATCACCTATGCCCGACCCCGCCCTCTACCATAAAACGAGTGTTTTACAACATACCTGATATTGAATGTACTGTCAATAATGCTTGACCCCTTGGTTTGATCTTGCTTGGTACTACCGCGAAGTTACCGATAGTTACATCTCAATTTGCGACCTGTGTAGCCATGGCCTGACGGAATTACATGTGCCTACACCCTTTGAACTGTTGTAAGTACTGTAACGAACCCTGCTGGGTCACCTGGTGGGTATATGTCAGACAAAGTCATCGGTGGTTTCACGATTGCGACGATTGCGTTGTGAAGTTACCACGACCTACCGGATTTGATATCCTCAAGTACCCACATCGATCTCCACATTTGAATGCGACAGCAGGGGGGTAACTGTACTTCCCGAACGAATTGGTTTGATCTTGCCGGAACATGTTGTTCCTTATCCGAGGATGAACCTTTTAACGCCTTAGAAACTATCGAAGGATTGTTGAACACTGAGGTAGATGATCCTGTCTTTCCTGCTTATTTTTTGGAACAGTCAGATGTTCCCTCTCCTTGGAATATTTATTGCACAGAAGCCGCCGCATACAGGGGAGGCTTGGAATTAGACGACGCCGTGTTTGGCAGTAGTTGCACTAAGTTCTGGGGAGCCCACCCTTGCTTCTATTGTGACCCTGAGTTACCCTCTGAGTGTGAAGGACATAACTGTGTAGGAATACACTTGACGGAGAGACACGCAACGGGAGCAGCAGCAACACCACAGCGCGGCGCTGGTGCTGTTGATTGTTATCGAACCACCGACCCCAACTCCTTGTGGAATTGTCCAATATAATTGGCACTGGTAGATGTGCTTGATTCATTGTGATGTCAGAATCAGAACAGCACAAATGGGTGGCTCTGGTGACTGTGGACGACCAGGAGATTGTAGGAGCTATCATGAACAGGAACCTGCTCGAGGTCAACTTTGGGGAGAGACAGAAGCTGTTCGAGGAGGCACAGGGGGTGGTGAGGACAGTTGCGCAGGATACCGAACCTGCGGCCACGATACAGAGGGTGTGCGTTCACCCGGCACAGATAATTGCATTACAGAAGCCGATCACCGACCTGCAGACAAACCAGTTCCTACCACCTGCGCGCGATCACTCGACATTTGAACAACAGCTGGAAACAGTCAGGCAGGATTTGGATGAAGCCAGGTGAATCCCCAGAACGGAATGAACGGACTAGGACCTACGACAGGAACCGGACTATATGTGGGCAAATAGCCTCTCCGTGCGTCTAGAAGTGAATGTTATTGATGATCGAGCTGACATCTCGCTAGAACTAACTAATACGCGAGTCTCCCGCAGAGCCGCACCAATGCCACAGAGCCGCACTACTGTCACAGAGCCGCACCTAATGTGACAGAGCCGCACCTTAACCTGACCATAGTCGTCCACCTACATCACAACCTTCTCCAATCATCTTCGAGAAACCTCTCGAAGAAACAAAACACCCTCATCTAAAAACAAACATGCTTCCGCGATGTCTCAATCATCCAAAAAGATGCCTACTCCTCACGCCTTCTTTCGTGTCGTTTTCCTCTTCACCTTTGGCCGCCAGCCCATATCCTTCCAATACTGCTCCACCATTTCTTTTGCTTTTGCCATATTCTCCTCTGGCTCCCATGTATTATCCTTCTCATCCCAACCTTCCCATTTCACTTCGAATTCCCAACTAGTTCCGTCAGAGCTTGGCCGGTGTCTTGTGATTGAATCAACGACGTAACTTGTGCCTGCGCGGCCGGTCCGTACCGGCGGAGGTGGCGGCCGCCAGGCAATCCTGGAATCATCCGTGCGGTCAACTTTGAGCCTGCTGACGTTAACTGTGTCGTGGATGGTGATGTCGTTTGGGAGATCTAGTTCGACGGCGTTTCCGCGTATTCGTAGGATCTCGTATGGGCCAATGTAGCGGTGTACTAGTTTGCGTCGCGTGGGGTTGACATTGGCGTATGTGATTGGCAAATCCTTTGTATCTAAGAATACTTTTGCACCGGCGGTGATGGCGGGGTCAATTGCGCGTCGTGACTTATTAGGCTCAGCCGTCTGTTTATCCTGAGCATCGCGCAGCTCATCCCTGGCAACTCCCAAAATGCGCTGCAATCGTTCGACAAATTCGCGGCCTTGTAAGGTTTTCGCTGATTCATTGGCCCGCGGTCGTTGTAGGTC
>Ga0307512_10001761_pt1 | contig 29532 bp, 29 predicted proteins | sample 14_EM_MG_FD_200267 | JGI IMG/M metagenome (GOLD analysis project Ga0307512, IMG submission 200267) | Populus trichocarpa ectomycorrhiza microbial communities from riparian zone in the Pacific Northwest, United States - 14_EM | ecosystem: Host-associated > Plants > Roots > Unclassified | place... | reverse complement strand
CCGCCGCGCACACCGCGCGCGCGATCCGTGCCACGTCCGCGTCCCCGGTGACGTACGGCGGCATCGTGTAGATCAGGTCGCGGAACGGCCGCAGCCACACACCCTCGCGCACCGCCGCCTCCGTCGCGGCCTTCATGGCGTCGGCATCAAGGGGGCGGTCCAGCTGGACCACCCCGATGGCGCCGAGGACGCGTACGTCCTGCACACCCGGGATCTCGCGGGCCGGAGCCAGCCCGTCCCGCAGCCCCGCCTCGATCCGCTTGACCTCCCCGAGCCAGTCCTGGCCCAGCAGCAGTTCGATCGAGGCGCAGGCGACGGACGCCGCAAGGGGGTTGCCCATGAAGGTCGGGCCGTGGGCGAGCACCGGGACCTCGCCCCGCGAGATGCCGTCGGCCACCTTCGGCGTGCACAGCGTCGCCGCCATCGTCAGATAGCCGCCGGTCAGCGCCTTGCCCACGCACATCACGTCCGGCGTCACCGCCGCGTGCTCCGCCGCGAACAGGGCGCCGGTACGCCCGAACCCGGTCGCGATCTCGTCGAACACCAGCAGCACGTCGTGCGCGTCGCACGCCTCGCGCAGCACCCGCAGATAAGCGGGGGAGTGGAACCGCATCCCGCCGGCGCCCTGCACCACCGGCTCGACGATCACCGCGGCCAGTTCGCCGGCGTGCCGCTCGATGGCCGAGCGCAGCTGCTCGGCGTACGACTCCTCGTACTCGACCGGCGGCGGGTCCACGAACACCTGCCGGGGCAGCACACCGGTCCAGAGCTCGTGCATCCCGCCCTCGGGGTCGCACACCGACATGGGCTGCCAGGTGTCGCCGTGGTAGCCGCCCCGCCAGGTAAGGAGCCGTTGTTTCCCGCCCCGGCCCAGCGAACGCCAGTACTGCAGGCACATCTTGACCGCGACCTCGACCGACACCGAGCCGGAGTCGGCGAGGAAGACATGCTCCAGACCGTCGGGCGACATGTCGACAAGGAGCTTTGCGAGCCGGACGGCGGGCTCGTGGGTGAGCCCGCCGAACATCACATGGCTCATCCGGCCGAGCTGCTCCCGGGCGGCCTCGTTGAGCACCGGGTGGTTGTAGCCGTGGATCGCCGACCACCAGGACGACATCCCGTCGACCAGCTCGCCCGAGCCGTCCGCCATCCGCAACCGCACCCCGCTCGCCGACTCCACCACGAGCGGTTCGACCCGGCCGGGCATGGGGCCGTACGGATGCCAGACGTGCCGCCGGTCGAGCTCCAGCAGCTCGGAGACGGGCAGGTCAGGCATTGGGCGCGAGGTCCGTTCCGACGCCGCGGTGGCGCAGCGCGACCAGGTCGGTGCGGGGCTCGTTGGCCACGGGCTCGGGGCCGGAGCCGCAGACACCGCCACCTTCGTGCGACCCGCACCCGGCACCCTCGTGGGACCCACAGCCCGCGCTCTCGTGCGAGCCGCAGCCGCCCGTGGCGGCCGCCCGGTGTTCCGGCAGCGTCACCTCGCCGGTGCCCTCCACCTCGAACCCGGCGTCCGCGATCATCTCCAGGTCGGCCTTGCCCGCCTGGCCCTCACTGGTGAGGTAGTCGCCGAGGAAGACCGAGTTGGCCAGGTGCAGCGCAAGGGGCTGCATCGTGCGCAGATGGACCTCACGGCCGCCCGCGATACGCACCTCGACGTCCGGGCACACGAACCGCACCATCGCCAGGATCCGCAGGCAGCGCTGCGGGGTGAGGTTCCACTCCGTGGCGAGCGGCGTGCCCTCCATCGGGATCAGGAAGTTCACCGGCACCGAGTCCGGGTCCAGCTCACGCAGTGAGAAGACGACGTCGACCAGGTCCTCGTCGCTCTCGCCCATGCCGGCGATCAAGCCGGAGCAGGCGGACAGGCCGGCCGCGTGCGCCCTCTGCACCGTGTCCACCCGGTCGGCGTACGTGTGCGTGGTCGTGATGTCCCCGTACGTTCCCTCGGACGTGTTCAGGTTGTGGTTGTAGGCGTCCGCGCCCGCCTCGCGCAGCCGCTCCGCCTGGCCGTCGGAGAGCAGCCCGAGGCAGGCGCACACCTCGACGCCCTCGTTCTGATCCTTGATCGCCTTGATGGTGCCCGCCACCCGGTCCACGTCACGGTCCGTCGGCCCGCGCCCGGACGCCACCAGGCACACCCGCTTGGCGCCGCCCGCCAGACCCGCCGCGGCGGCCTGCGAGGCCTCGTCGGGCTTGATCCAGGTGTACTTCAGGATCTCGGCCTTGGAGCCGAGCCGCTGGGAGCAGTACGAGCAGTCCTCGGGACACAGTCCCGACTTCAGGTTGACGAGATAGTTGAGTTTCACCCGTCGGCCGAACCAGTGCCGGCGCACCTTTCCGGCCGCGGCCACCACATCGAGCACGTCGTCGTCGGAAGCGGCGAGGACGGCAAGAGCCTCCTCGCGGGTCGGCAGTTCGCGCCGAAGCCCCTTGTCCACCAGCGTGTTCAGCAGGTCCATGAGAGCCGATCCTGTCCTACGGACCCGCTCGGGGCCAAGGAGAGATTGAACAACAGAGACACTTCGACGTGTGTGTATTGCCACATCATGGGGTGCGGCCCCTCCGGCTAGTGTCTGTCCACTGCCTACAAAAGCCCCGGAGGAGCCATGGCGTTCGGCTGGATCGACGAACAGGCGCAGCTGCGCCGCCGCGCCGGACTCGTACGGACCCTGCGCCCGCGCCCGGCCGACTCCCCGCTCCTGGATCTCGCGAGCAACGACTACCTGGGTCTGGCCCACCATCCCGCCGTCAGCGAGGGTGCGGCGGCGGCCGCGCGGACCTGGGGCGGCGGTTCGACCGGATCCCGGCTCGTCACCGGTACGACGGAACTCCACACCGAGCTGGAGCGCGAACTGGCCGACTTCTGCGGCTTCGAGGCGGCACTCGTCTTCTCCTCCGGCTACGCGGCCAACCTCGCCGCGGTCAGCACGCTGGCCCCGCACGGCTCGCTGATCGTCTCCGACGCGGGCAACCACGCCTCCCTGATCGACGGCTGCAGGCTGGCCCGCGGCACCACACAGGTCGTCGGGCATGCCGACCCCGAAGGCGTGCGCAAGGCGCTGCAGACGCACGAGGGCACGGCGGTCGTCGTGTCGGACACCGTCTTCTCCGTCGACGGCGACGCCGCACCGCTCGCCGAACTCGCCGCCGCCTGCCGGGAGCGCGGAGCAGGACTGCTCGTCGACGACGCGCACGGCCTGGGCGTCCTCGGTCCCGGCGGCCGCGGCGCCCCGCACACGGCGGGACTCGCGGGCGCCGACGACGTGGTCGTGACGGCCACGCTGTCCAAGTCGTTCGGCAGCCAGGGCGGAGCCGTCCTCGGCCCGGCCCGGGTCATCGACCATCTGATCAACGCGGCCCGGACGTTCATCTTCGACACCGGCCTCGCCCCCGCCGCGGCGGGGGCGGCCCTGGCGGCCCTGCGGCTGCTGCGCCGCGAGCCGGAGCGGGCGGCGCGGGCGCGCACGGTGGCCGCCGAACTGCACGCACGCCTGACCGCCGCGGGGCACGAGGCGGTGCGTCCGGACGCCGCGGTGGTCTCCGTGCGCGCGCCGTCCCCGGAGCAGGCCGTGCAATGGGCGGCCGACTGCCGTACGGCAGGCCTCGCCGTGGGCTGCTTCCGTCCTCCTTCCGTGCCCGACGGCATCTCACGGCTCAGGCTGACCGCCCGCGCGGACCTCTCCGAGGCACAGATCGAACGCGCTGTGCTGGTGATCGGCGAGACGCGACCATGAGTCGGCGTGACACGGTCGTGTGCCGCACGATCCGAAACTGATCAGGCCTTGAACGCGGCGGTGAATTCCGCCCAGCTCCCGGGAGAGAGCAGCAGGGCGGGCCCGGCCGGGTCCTTGGAGTCGCGCACGGCGAGCAGCCCGGCCCCTGGACCGGAGCGCGGCACGGCGGTCTCGACGCAGTTGTTCGCTCCCGTGCTGTAACTGCTGCGCAGCCACCGCACATCGTGCAGATCGGTACTGGAAGATACGTTCCGAGGCAGTGCGGACATGGTGCCTCCTTACGCGCCGTCACCTATCCCGGCGATGTAATCCAACGAGTCCTCGGGCGAAAGGGCGTGGGACTGAAGGGCGTTGAAGGCCTCGGCATAGGCCTGGAGGTCTTCTTTCCGTTCGAGGTAGAGGCTACTCGTCAAGTGGTCGAGAACAACCACATCCAGATCAGAAGTGCTCGCAAACGAAAAGATTACGAAAGGTCCGGTGACGCCGGCATGCGCACCGGCAGCAAACGGCATGACCTGAAGCCGCACTTGAGGCAGGCGTGCCGCCTCCACGAGCCGTTCCAGCTGTTGCGCCATGACGTCGGGGCCGCCGATCTCGCGGCGCAGCACCGCCTCGTCCAGTACCGCGCTCAGCTCCAGCGGCGGATCCGAACGCAGCACGTCCTGCCTGGCCAGCCGCACTTCGACCAGGGCGTCCAGCCGCTCGTCGTCCAGCCCGCCGACCGCCGCCCGGGTCACCTCACGTGCGTACTCGGGCGTCTGCAGAAGGCCGGGTACGACGGACGTCTCCAGGGTGCTCATCGCACTTGCCTGGGACTCCAGACTGATGAAATCGCGGTAGGTGGGCGGCAGCACCCCGCGATAGGCGTGCCACCAGTGGTGCCGGCCGCCTCCCTCGTCAGAGCCCGCCAACACCATCAGTAACTCCCGGAGTTGGGCGTCCGCCACGGCGTAGACGTCCAGGAGTAACCGCACATCGGCCGGTTTCACCCCGCTGGCACCTGTCTCGATCCGGCTCACCTTCGACTGGTGCCAGCCCGCGAGCCGGGCCGCCTCACCACTCGTGAGCCCCGCACTCGTGCGCAACGCACGCAGTTCGGCGCCCAGCTTCCGACGGCGCACCGCGGGACCGTGTTGCATGCGCTACTCCTTACTCCTTACGGGCCACCCAAATACGGTCTCCCGTCGCAGAGTTCACCGCTTTGAGGGACAGATATATGCATATCTTGGGGGATCGCCACCCGTGACCGGTGCGGTAATGGCAGTCTGGCGACGAAGCACCAGTCCGGGACCGTACTCGAACCATCCACTCCGTGTCGGACCCCGGTCCCGTGGGAAAGGGACGACCGCGCCATGGCAGACCATCTGGAAGCATCCGTCACTCTGCCGAGCGATCCCGCCTCGGTGGCCGCCGCCCGCCGCTATGTGGTCGACACGCTGGCCGAATGGGGTCTGCCGGCGGACACGGAAGTCGCCGAGACCATCCGGCTCATCGTCTCAGAACTCGCCACCAACGCCGTACAGCACACCTTCGGGCAGTCACCCACCTTCACGGTGGACATCGAGCTCCGACGTGACGAACAGCTGCGGATCGGCGTCACCGACAGTCACCCCCGCTTCCCGAAACGGCTGCCGGCCGCCGTCCAGCAGGACAACGGCCGGGGCATGGTGATCATCCGCTGGCTGGCAGCCGAGTGCGGCGGCAGACTCCAGGTGCGGCCCACCCGGGAGGGCGGCAAGACGGTCTCCATCGAACTCCCGTGGACCGTCCCGGCGGAGCCCGTGACGGCGGCGGGGCAGCAGGAGTAGCACTGCGGCACGTTGCGCGGTCGACGGGCGGGCGGGCGGTGCTGGGCGGCGACGCGGGGTCAGCGCGGCCGTGAGGGGCCGGGAGCGGGAGCGTGGTGGCGTCCGGAAGGCCCCGCGGGGGCGACGGCCTGTCAGGTCGCCGTCGCCCCCGCGGGAGAGTCAGCTGACCCGGCCGTACCAGACGCTAGAGGTCCAGATCTTCTGCAGCTTCACGACGTCCCCGGTCTTCGGGGCGTGCCAGATCTTCCCCTTCCCCGCGTAGATGCCCACGTGGTAGACGCTGGAGCCCGAGTGGAAGAACACGAGGTCTCCGGCCTTGCGGCTCCTCGACGAGATGTGGTGGGTCTTGTTGTACTGCTGGGCCGCCGTACGGGGCAGCTTCTTGCCCGCCTTCTTGAACGAGTAGAGCGTGAGCCCCGAGCAGTCGAACCGCCGCGGTCCGGAGGCGCCCCACTTGTACGGGGAACCCTTTTTGGAGGCCGCGATCTTGAGTGCCTTTGTCGCCGACGTGGCGGCCGCGGCGTCGGAGGCGACACCCGGGACCACGATGGAGCCGCCCACGGCGGCGATAGTGAGGGCCGAGGCCGTTGAGGCCCGGACCATCAGCGACGGGACGCGATTGAGCGCAGTCATGCGCAACCCTTCGTCAGCCGCCTGTGAAGGATGACCTGTCGGATTCGGGCTGGCGAAGTTGCCCGGCCGCTGCTGCGGCTTCACCCCAAGGGCTGCTCGGGCCGGTCATGGCGTGACCGTTCCGGCGACCCGTCTTGCTCGGGTCCTCCACTCCTGCCGATCCACTCCTGTCGACCGGGCATCCGGGCGGCGGCAGGACTCGGCGTCCGCCCGGACCGCCCCGCCGCTGTGGCGGGGGCTTGTCGTCAGACAGGGATCTTCACCTACACAAGTCCGAAAATCCCAATGGAACCGGCGGTTTGTGTTGTTACTCACCACTCACCCGTTCGGGTGGACACCCCTGTGTGCGAAGGGGCGTTGAGGCCCGCAACGAGCCTCGGACCAGCGGCGGAGCACATCATTCCGCCGTCGGAGCACGCGCGTTGCGCAACCTTGGAGGTCGTGAAAAAGGAGTCGAACCTACGCCGAAAGGGGGTACGCCGTTTGGTCCGTTTGAACACCGGTCCGGACGCCTCGCCGACGGGGCGAGGTGTCCGGACCGTCGCGGGTGCGTCAACTGTCGGAGTGCGGCGGCACGGTGACCCGGGCCGTCCGCCGCTCGCCGTCCAGGACCCTGAGGGCCCGCCCCAGCGTGGGGGCGTGCAGCTCGGCCTCGCCCCGCTGGTGCATCAGCGCCAGGGCGTCGCGCAGCGCGGCCGCCTTGCTCACCAGTGCCTGCGCGGCACGCAGCCCGCGGTACGTGTCCCCGTGGTGCGCCGGGTTGATGCGGCCGAGCAGGTCGACCACGTCGAGGTAACGGTCGATCAGCTCGCCCTCGGCGCGGGTGAGGGCGGGCAGCGGAGGAAGTTCGGGTGGGAGCACCGGCCGCTCACCGCCCGGTGGGCGGCGCGAGGGTGGACTTGCGGCTCGTGACGATCCGGTCCACCAGCCCGTACTCCAGCGCTCCTTGGGCGTCCAGGATCTTGTCGCGCTCGATGTCCGCGCTCACCTGCTCGGGGCTGCGTCCCGTGTGCCGTACCAGCATCTCCTCGAGCCGGGCCCGAATCCGGCCCAACTCCTCGGCCTGGATGGCCAGATCGCTCGCCTGCCCTTCCACGGGATCGGCCAGCGACGGCTGGTGGATCACCACACGTACGCCGGGCAGCGCGAGCCGTTTGCCCGGCGTGCCCGCCCCCAGCAGCACCGCGGCGGACGAACCGGCCTGGCCCAGACAGATCGTCTCCACGTCGCAGTTGACGTACTGCATCGTGTCGTAGATCGCCGACATGGCCGTGAACGAGCCGCCCGGAGAGTTGATGTAGAGCGAGATGTCCTGGTCCGGGTCCTGGTACTCGAGGTGCATGAACTGGGCCATCACATCGTTGGCCGAGGTGTCGTCGATCTGTGTCCCGAGAAAGACGATCCGCTCCTCCAGCAGCTTCGAGTACGGATCCATCGTCTTGCTGCCGGAGCTCGTGCGCTCGGTGAACTCGGGCAGGACGTGACGGGCGGACGGTCGGGTCATCGGTACCCCTCCTTCGGCGTCTGTAAAAAATGTACAGGACGTACGTGACGTTATGATGGGGGCATGGCCTACGAGATTCCGGTGACGCAAGCCAGGGCTGAGCTCGCCGACCTGATCAACCGGGTGGTGTACGGCGGTGAACGCGTCGTCGTGACGCGGCACGGCAAGCCCCTCGTCGCCCTTGTCTCGGCCGCTGACCTCGCACGACTGGAGGAGCTCCAGGAGCCGGCCGAGGACCAGGTGATCAGCTCGGTCTCCAGCGTCCGCGAGGTGGCGTCCGCTTCCCGCGAACAGCAGCGCTTCGGCATCGCGGCGCACCATCGCGGCACCGGCGCCTCGTAGGAGCGGCGCGGGCCGCTCGTAGGAGACGAAGAAGACCGTGCACCCCCGTCCGCTACAGCGGGGGTACACGGTCGGTCCGGTGCGACGGGTGGTCAGCCGACGGGGGCGAGCTCCCGTTCGGCGACCGGCCCGGTGGCCTTCGCCCGCGTCTTCAGTGCACTGCCGAGCAGTACGGCGCCCAGGCCCAGCACGGCCCACCAGGTGAGCGTCAGGGCGGGGCCGGTCGCCGCCGCGCCGTCGAAGAACGCCACCGAGCGGAGCAGCGTCGTGCTTGCGCCCGGCGGCAGCCACTGGCCGATCGTGCCGACCGGCTCGGGCAGCATCTGCGGGGCCGAGGCCGCGCCGGAGAAGGGGTTGCCGAACAGCATCACGGCGCCCGCGGCGATCCCGATGCCCGCCCGGCCGAGGAGGGCGGCGAGTCCGGCGACGGCCCCGCTCACGGCCAGCGTCGCCAGGCCCAGCACGCCGGCCTCCGCCCACCAGCCGCCGGTGAGCACCCCGAGCCAGCTGTGCGCGATGCCCGCCGCGGCGGCGCCGACCAGGCCGGCGGACCCGACCAGCGCGGCCACGGCGCGCGCGCCGCGCAGCCCGAGCATGGTCACCACCGAGCTCGCCGCGATCCCGGCAAGGGCGAGCGGCAGCACGCCGGCGTTCAGGGCCGCGCCGCGCGGGTCGTTCGCGGGGGCGGCCACGACGTCGACCGTACGGATCTGCGTGCCGTCGGCGGCCGCCTGCTGAGTGACCGCCTGCTGCAGCATCTGCGCGACCACCGGGCCCGCGGCCGAAGCCGTCAGTAGTTCGGGGCCCTGGGGCGTCACGACGAGCGCGCCGTATACGGTCCGGTCCTCGACGGCGTCCCGGGCGGCGGCCTCGTCGGCGTAGCGGTGGATCTCGAACGCGCCCTTCTCCTGCTCCAGGTGCTTCTCCATCCCGGCCGTAGCGGTCGCGGGGCCGGCCACGCCGAGCGGCAGATCACGGGGTGCCGTGCGGGCGGCGGGCCAGGCGAAGGCCCACAGCGCCAGTGCGGCGATGACCGGGACGAGGACGACGACCGCGATCAAGCGGCGGCGGTGCGTCCTCGCGGGCGTAGCGGAGGCGGTGGACATGAGGTTCCCTTCGGCTCTGGAATCCGGTCTGCGATCCGACTATAAAAAGAAGGATCGTTCGTTTTGTCTGCGTCACCACCGTCCTGCCGGTCGGCACGGCTTGTCAAGAAGGAATGTTCGTTTTACTTTCTGGGTCATGGCCCGCGTATCCCAGGAACACCTCGACGCCCGCCGCCGTCAGATCCTCGACGGCGCCGCCCGCTGCTTCGCCCGCAACGGCTTCCACGCCGCGTCCATGCAGGACGTGCTGAAGGAGGTCGATCTGTCGGCCGGGGCCGTGTACCGCTACTTCAGCGGCAAGGAAGAGCTCATCACCGCGATCGTCCGGGAAGTGCTCGGCCAGGTCCACGAGGGCTTCGAGGAGGCGGCCCGCAGCAGCCCTCCGCCGCCTCCGGACGTTCTGGTGACGTCGGTCCTCAGCCGCGTCCTCGCCACCAAGGAGTCCGTGACCGTGGACGGGCGCCCCGCGTTCCCGCGGCTGGTCGTCCAGGTGTGGACGGAGACGCTGCGCAACGAGGAGCTCGCGGCCATTCTGCGCGAGGGCTACGGCGCCGTGGGGGAGACCTGGACGCGGATCGTCGAGGCGTACCAGGACGCCGGGATGATGCGGCCGGACGTGTCCCCGGACCACGTGGCCAGCACGATGATGGCGGCCGCGATGGGCTTCCTCGCCCAGCAGGCCCTGTTCGGGCCGACACCGGTCGAGGTCCTGCGGGACGGTCTGAGGGCGTTGATGAGCGTGCAGGGTCACAGCTCGGTTAACTTGCTTGAAACTCGGTCCAACTAGCCTGCCGATCCACGCCACCAGGGACTTTGCCCGGGGGCTGAGGCAACCGGACCCCGCACGGTCCGGAGCGAGGACTGTGAGGTGGGACGTGCAACTGACCCCGCACGAGCAAGAGAGGCTGCTCATCCACGTGGCGGCCGACGTCGCCGAGAAGCGCCGGGCCCGCGGCCTCAAGCTCAACCACCCCGAGGCGGTCGCCCTCATCACGTCGCACATCCTCGAAGGCGCGCGTGACGGCCGTACGGTCGCCGAGCTCATGTCCTCCGGGCGCAAGCTGCTCACCCGCGACGACGTCATGGCGGGCATCCCCGAGATGATCCACGACGTCCAGGTCGAGGCGACCTTCCCGGACGGCACCAAGCTCGTCACCGTCCACGACCCGATCGTCTGAGGGGGCCTCGATGATTCCCGGCGAGATCCTGTTCGCGGACGAGCCCGTCGTCTACAACGAGGGCCGCGAGGTCACCCGGCTGACCGTCCTCAACGCCGCCGACCGGCCCGTCCAGGTCGGCTCCCACTACCACTTCGCCGAGGCCAACCCCGGTCTGGACTTCGACCGCGCCGCCGCGCGCGGCAAGCGGCTCAACGTCGCCGCCGGTACCGCCGTGCGCTTCGAGCCCGGCATCCCCGTCGACGTGGAACTCGTCCCGCTCGCCGGCGCCCGCGTGGTGCACGGGCTGCGCGGGGAGACCGGAGGTGCCCTCGATGCCTGAGATCTCGCGTGCCGCCTACGCCGACCTGTTCGGCCCCACCACCGGCGACCGCATCCGGCTCGCCGACACCGACCTGATCGTCGAGATCGAGGAGGATCGTTCCGGCGGGCCCGGACTCGCCGGTGACGAGGCCGTGTTCGGCGGCGGCAAGGTCATCCGCGAATCCATGGGCCAGGCGCGTGCCACGCGCGCAGAGGGCACCCCGGACACGGTCGTCACCGGTGCGGTGATCATCGACCACTGGGGGATCGTCAAGGCCGACGTCGGTCTCCGCGACGGCCGGATCACCGGCATCGGCAAGGCCGGCAACCCCGACACCATGGACGGCGTCCACCCGGACCTGGTCATCGGCCCCGAGACCGAGATCATCGCGGGCAACGGACGGATCCTGACCGCGGGCGCCGTCGACGCGCACGTCCACTTCATCTGTCCGCAGATCGCCGACGAGGCACTGTCCGCCGGTGTCACGACGCTGGTGGGCGGCGGTACCGGGCCGGCCGAGGGGTCGAAGGCGACGACCGTGACGCCCGGCCCCTGGCACCTCGCGCGGATGCTGGAGGCGATGGAGCAGTACCCGCTCAACATCGGCTTCCTCGGCAAGGGCAACACGGTCTCGCGCGAGGCGATGCTGTCGCAGGTGCGCGGAGGAGCGCTGGGTCTGAAGCTGCACGAGGACTGGGGCTCGACGCCCGCCGTCATCGACGCCTCGCTGACCGTCGCCGAGCAGACCGGCATACAGGTCGCCATCCACACGGACACGCTGAACGAGGCGGGTTTCGTGGGCGACACGCTCGCCGCGATCGCCGGGCGCGGCATCCACGCGTACCACACCGAGGGTGCGGGCGGCGGGCACGCGCCGGACATCATGACCGTCGTCTCCGAGCCGCACGTGCTGCCGAGCTCGACGAACCCGACGCGGCCGTACACCGTCAACACCGCCGAGGAACACCTCGACATGCTGATGGTGTGCCACCACCTCAACCCGGCGGTGCCGGAGGATCTGGCCTTCGCCGAGTCGCGGATCCGGCCGTCCACCATCGGGGCGGAGGACATACTGCACGACCTGGGCGCCATCTCGATCATCTCGTCCGACGCCCAGGCCATGGGCCGCGTGGGCGAGGTCATCATGCGGACCTGGCAGACGGCGCATGTGATGAAGCGGCGGCGTGGCGCGCTGCCGGGTGACGGGCGCGCTGACAACCGGCGGGTGCGGCGCTACGTCGCCAAGTACACGATCAACCCGGCGCTCGCGCAGGGCCTCGCCCGCGAGATCGGTTCGGTGGAGACCGGCAAACTCGCCGACCTGGTGCTGTGGGAACCGGCGTTCTTCGGGGTCAAGCCGCACCTCGTCATCAAGGGCGGGCAGATCGCATACGCGCAGATGGGCGACGCGAACGCGTCGATCCCGACGCCGCAGCCGATCCTGCCGCGGCCGATGTACGGGGCGATCGGGCGGGCGCCCGCATCGAACTCCTTCAACTTCGTGGCGCCGCTCGCCATCGAGGACGGGCTGCCCGAGCGGCTCTCGCTCGGCAAGCGGTTCGTCGCCATCGAGTCCACGCGCGGGGTCACCAAGGCCGACATGCGTGAGAACGACGCGCGGCCGCGGGTGCAGGTCGATCCCGACAGTTTCGCCGTGCACATCGACGGGGAACTGGTCGAGGCCACTCCTGCCGCCGAACTGCCCATGGCCCAGCGCTACTTCCTCTTCTGATGACTCTCCGGATGGCGTGGTTGTGATGTCACGGGCAGCCCTTCTCGTTCTGGCCGACGGGCGCTTTCCCGCCGGGGGGCACGCGCACTCCGGCGGGGCCGAGGCGGCCGTGAAGGCCGGGCGGATCACCGGGGGGGCGAGCCTGGAGTCCTTCTGCCGGGGGCGGTTGCACACGGCGGGGCTGGTCTCGGCCGCGCTGGCCGCCGCTGCCGTACTCGGCGTGGATCCCGTGGAGTTGGATGCGGCCGCGGATGCCCGTACGCCGTCGCCCGCGCTGCGGGTCGCTGCGCGGAAGCTGGGGCGGCAGTTGATGCGGGCCGCCCGGGCGACCTGGCCCTCGGGTGAACTCGACGCCCTGGCACGGGAGTTTCCCAAGGGGGCGCATCAGCCGGTCGTGTTGGGGCTTGCCGCTCGGGCGGCGGGGCTGGCGGCCGAGGATGCGGCCTACTGCGCGGCCTACGAGAGTGTCAGTGGGCCGGCGAGTGCGACGGTGCGGTTGCTTTCTCTTGATCCCTTCGATGCGACGGGAGTGTTGGCCCGGCTGGCGCCGGAGCTGGATCGCGTCGCGGATCGGGCGGTTGAAGCGGCACGGAACGTGTGCGACGACGGGGTGGATGCGTTGCCTGCGGCTTCCGCTCCGCTGCTGGAAATCAGTGCGGAGGCGCACGCTGCCTGGGCTGTGCGGTTGTTCGCCTCGTGACCGGGGGCTCCGCCCCCAGACCCCCATCGGCCTGAACGGCCTCGTCCTCAAGCGCCGGACGGGCTGAGAGTGCCCAGGCCGGCCGAAAGGGCACCGCCAAAAGCGCGTGCCGAAAGACAGTTTGGAGCCGCCCGTATGCACCTCGACCACACCCACGACGGTCCCTCCGCCGTCAGCGCCGACGCCCATCGCCCCGACGGTTCGCGCCGCGCCCTGCGTATCGGCCTGGGCGGGCCCGTCGGGTCCGGCAAGACCGCCACCGTTGCCGCGCTCTGCCGGGCCCTGCGGGAGGAGCTGTCCCTCGCCGTCGTCACCAACGACATCTACACCCGCGAGGACGCCGAATTCCTGCTCCGCGAGGCCGTGTTGCCGCCCGAGCGGATCACTGCCGTCGAGACGGGGGCCTGTCCGCACACCGCGATCCGGGACGACATCTCCGCCAACCTCGAGGCCGTCGAGGATCTGGAGGACGAGGTCGGGCCGCTGGATCTGATCCTGGTCGAGTCCGGTGGGGACAATCTCACCGCGACCTTCTCCAAGGGGCTCGTCGACGCCCAGATCTTCGTGATCGACGTCGCCGGGGGTGATGACATTCCGCGCAAGGGCGGACCCGGAGTGACCACGGCCGACCTGCTCGTCGTCAACAAGACCGACCTCGCGCCGTACGTCGGGTCCGACCTCGGGCGGATGGCGGCCGACGCCAAGGCGCAGCGGGCCGAACTGCCCGTCGTCTTCCAGTCGTTGCGGGGCGGGGCCGGTGTGAAGGACGTCGCCGACTGGGTGCGGGCGCAGTTCGCCGGGTGGACGGGGTGATCGTGAGCGGGGTGCGGGCCACCGCTCGGATCGTGGCCCGGGAGGACGGCAGGGGCGGTACGGCCCTGCCCGTGCTGGAGGGGGACGGACCACTCGCGCTGCGGCGCACGCGGGGGAGCGGCAGCGAGGCGCGGGTCATGCTCGTCGGGGCGATGAGCGGGCCGCTCGGCGGGGATGCCTTCGCGGTGGAGGCGGCCGTCGAGCGCGGGGCACGGCTGCGCGTCGGGTCGGCCGCCGCCACGATCGCGCTGCCCGGGCAGGCGAAAGGGGAGGCGCGCTACGACGTGCGGCTCGACGTCGCCGGCGGGGGCGAACTGGAATGGCTGCCCGAGCAGCTGATCTCCGCGCGGGGGAGCGATCTGTATGTCAGCACGAGAGTGGAGCTCGGTGCCGCCGCTCGGCTCGTGCTGCGCGAGGAACAGGTACTCGGGCGGGCCGGGGAGGAACCCGGGCGGCTGACCAGTCGTCTTACGGTGTGTGTCGAGGGGCGGGCGCTGCTCGACCAGGAGCTGGCCTGCGGGCCCGGAGCGCCGGGCGGGTGGGACGGTCCTGCCGTGCTGGGCGGGCATCGTGCCGTGGGGCAACTCGTCGTCGTACGCCCTGAGTTCGGGGTGGAACCGATGGCCGCCCGGGTGCTGGGTGAGGGTGCCGCGGTCATGCCGCTCACCGGGCCCGCCGTGCTCGTGAGCGCCGTGGCCACGGATGCCCTGCGGCTGCGACGGGTGTTGGACGAGGCGCTTGCCGCCCTCGGGTGAGTCTCCGCTGAGCGGGACCACCTTCTCCGTTTATCGGATTGGTAAAGAAGGTCAACGCCCCCTGTCCTCAGAGAGTTCACAGCCGAAAGGATCCTCCTACCAATCGCAATGACGCAGGGGGAGGTCCCACTTGAGGGATATCAGACGGAACAGGCGGGCCACGGTGCTCGGCTCGGCCGGAGCGCTCATCACCGCCACGCTCATAGCCGGCGCCGTCGCGGCGCCGAGCGCCAGTGCGAGCGCGGGCTCGCGACACGGGCAGGACCGCGAGGCCCGCGGTGCCGCTGTCGCCGCAGAGCGGGCCGCAAAGGCCGGCATCGACTGGCAGGACTGTCCCGCCGACTGGGGGTTCGCCAAGCCCATCCAGTGCGGCTGGGTCAGCGTCCCGCTCGACTACGCCAAGCCCTACGGCAAGCAGATCAAGCTCGCGGTGGACCGCATCGGCAACACCGGAACCAAGGCGGAGCGCCAGGGCGCCCTCGTCTACAACCCGGGCGGCCCCGGCGCCTCCGGCATGCGGTTCCCGACCCGGGTCACCACCAAGAACCCGATCTGGGCCAACACGGCCAAGGCGTACGACTTCGTGGGCTTCGACCCGCGCGGTGTCGGCCACTCCGCGCCCATCTCCTGCATCGACCCGCAGGAGTTCGTCAAGGCGCCCAAGGCCGACCCGGTGCCGGACTCCGAGGCCGACAAGCTGGCCCAGCGCAAGCTGGCCCGTGAGTACGCGGACGGCTGCGCCGAGCGCAGCGGCAAGGCCATGCTCTCGCAGATGACCACGCCGAACACCGTCCGCGACCTGGACGTGATCCGGGCCGCGCTCGGCGAGAAGAAGCTCAACTACCTGGGCGTCTCCTACGGCACGTACATCGGCGCCGTCTACGGCACGATGTTCCCGGGCCACCTGCGCCGCATGATCGTGGACAGCGTCGTCAACCCCTCGCGGGAGAAGATCTGGTACCAGGCCAACCTGGACCAGGACGTCGCCTTCGAGGGCCGCTGGAAGGACTGGGAGGACTGGGTCGCCGCCAACGACGCCACCTTCCACCTCGGCACCACGCGCTCCGCGGTCCAGGCGAAATGGCTCGAACTGCGCGCCACCGCCAAGAAGAACCCCATCGGCGGGGTCGTCGGCCCGGCCGAGCTGATCGGCTTCTTCCAGAGCGCCCCGTACTACGACTCGTCGTGGGTACCGGTCGCGACGGTGTTCAGCAAGTACTTCGCCGGCGACACGCAGGCGCTGGTCGACGCCGCCGCCCCGGACCTGTCCGACACGGCGGGCAACATCGCCTCGGAGAACGGCAACGCCGTCTACACGGCCGTCGAGTGCACCGACGCCAAGTGGCCCACCAGCTGGAAGAAGTGGGACAAGGACAACACCGAGCTCAACAAGAACTACCCGTTCATGACCTGGGCCAACGCCTGGCTGAACCTGCCGTGCGCCACCTGGCCGGTCAAGCAGCAGAGCCCGGTCGACGTCAAGACGCACAAGGGTCTGCCGCAGGTCCTGATCGTGCAGTCCACGCGTGACGCCGCCACCCCGTACGACGGCGCCGTCGAACTGCACAAGCGCTTCAAGGGCTCCCGTCTGATCACCGAGAAGGACGCGGGCTCGCACGGCGTGACCGGCCTGGTCAACCCGTGCATCAACCAGCGGGTGGACGACTACCTGCTGAGCGGCAAGCTGGACGCCGCGGATGTGACGTGCACCCCGCACGCCACGCCCAAGCCGTAACCCGCAGCCGTACGAAGCAAGGGGCGGCCGGAACCCTCCGGCCGCCCCTTGCGCTTGCCCGACTCGCCCTATCCCAGCGGCATCCGCGGGAACCGGCGCTCCTTCTCCGCGGCCGCCGCGGTCTGCTCCGCCTTGGCGACGGCCGCGTACTGGTCGACGTACTCCTGCTCGGACAGCGACAGGATCGCGTACATGATCTCGTCCGTGATGGCGCGCAGGATCGCCTTCTCGTTCTCCATGCCGGCATAGCGCGAGAAGTCGAGGGGCTTGCCGAAGCGGATCACGACGGGGTGGATCTTCGGGATGACCTTGCCGGGCGGCTGCGCCTCGAAGGTGCCGATCATCGCGCAGGGGATCACCGGGACCTGAGCCTTCAACGCCATCACCGCGACCCCGACCTTGCCCTTGTAGAGGCGGCCGTCGTGCGAGCGCGTGCCCTCCGGGTAGATGCCCAGCAGTTCGTCCTTGCCCAGCACGCCGAGGCCCTCACGGATCGCGGCCTGGCCCGCCTCCTTGCCGGTGCGGTCGACCGGGATCTGCCCGGCGCTGCGGAAGAAGGTCGCCGTGAGGCGGCCCCTGATGCCGGGACCCGTGAAGTACTCCTTCTTCGCGAGGAAGGTGATGCGGCGCTTGAGGATCGCCGGCATCAGGAAGTGGTCCGCGAACGACAGATGGTTGCCGGCGACGATGGCCGGACCTGTTGCCGGTACGTGTTCCAGGCCTTCGATGCGAGGCCGGAAGACCAGTCTCAGCAGAGGTCCCAACAACACGTATTTGAGCACGTAGTAGAACAAAGGGGTCGCTCCTCACTCCGGCGGATCGCCTGTGCCGCCGCGTTCCAGCAGGTCAACCGGCGTGTCGTGGGGCAGCCAGTGTATGTGCAGGCGCAGTTCGCCGGAACACGGCGGACGCCGCGTCGCGCGCGTGGGGACAACTGCCGCACCAGCCTCCAGTTACCGACCGGTGGACAGCAACCCGATGACACATCATGGCGCGATCATGCCCAACTGTCGGCGGGCGCCGGGCCCTTGTGCATGCGCCGCCCCGTCTGCCCGCTCACAGCTGCACGATGACCAGGGCGGTGTCGTCGGTGGCGCCCCCCGGAGGCAGCAGCTCCAGGAGTACGGCGTCCGCGAGGGTCTCGGGGTCCGCCGCGCGGTGGCGGCCGAGGGAGTCGGCGAGGCGGGCCAGGCCGGTGTCGATGTCCTCATTTCTGCGTTCGATGAGGCCGTCGGTGTACAGGACGAGCACGGCGCCCTCGGCGTAACTCGTGCAGGCCTCGGGTCTGGGGACCGGAACGGGGTGGGCTGCGAGCGGCGGGTCGGTGGCCCGGTCGAGGAACTCGACGCGGCCGTCGGCGTGGACGAGGGCGGGCGGCGGATGGCCGGCGCTGCTGTAGGTGATGGTGTGCTCGTCGAAGTCGATGAACGTCGTGACGACGGTGGCGGATTCGGCACCGTCGACCACGTGCGCGTAGCGGCCCAGGACGCTCAGCGCCTGGGCCGGGCCCTCGGCGACCCGGGAGGTGGCGCTCAGCGCGCTGCGCAGCTGCCCCATGACCCCGGCGGCCGCGAGTCCGTGCCCGACCACGTCGCCCACCGCCACGCCGATGCGGTTGCCGCCCACCAGGTCCACCAGGTCGTACCAGTCACCGCACACGTTGAGTGAGCCGACGGCGGGCCGGTAGCGGACGGCGGCGTGGTGGTGGCCGACCTGCCGGCGGGCCGGCAGCATCGCCTCCTGCAGCGCGAGGGCCACCTCGCGCTCCCGGGCGTGGGCCTGCCGCAGCCGCTCGTTGAGTTCCTGCAGTTCGCGTGCGCGGGTGTACAGCTCGGCCTCGAGGACCCGGGACCTGCTGCCGGACGGGCCGCCCCGGGCCTTGATCAGCTCGGTGACCTCCTCGACGCGGTGCACCAGCAGCGCCGTCTTCCCGTCCGCGCCGAGCACCGGGGCGTTGACCGGGCTCCAGTAGCGCTCCTCCCAGTCCCCGGGCCGCTCGGGGTTCTCGACGTCGTAGCGCTGCAGGGCCATGGCGTCGCGCTCGCCGGTCTCCAGCACCCGCTCCAGCGAGGCGGCCAGATTGCGCATGCCGGAGGCGGCGGAGTCGTTCGGGTTGTCCGGGAAGACATCGAACAGATAGCGGCCGACCACCTGCTCGCGGGTGCGCCCGGACATTCGCAGGAACTCCGCGTTGGCGTCCGCGTACACCAGCTCGGGCGTCAGCAGGGCCACCATCCCCGGCAGGCACTGGAACACCGCCGCGTAGTCGATCGCCGTATCGTCCATGGCCAACCGCCTCACCGCAGGGTTCACACTATTTTCCCACGTCATGCGACGTTTGTATGGGCCCTTACGTCAGGCCGGAGGGTCCTCCAGGGACTGCTCGGCCCAGATGACCTTGCCCTCCGGCACGAAACGGGTTCCCCAGCGCTGGGTGAACTGGGAGACCAGCAGGAGTCCGCGGCCGCCCTCGTCCGTGGTGCGAGGGTGGCGCAGATGGGGTGCGGTGGCGCCGCCGTCGGAGACCTCGCAGATCAGCGCGCGCTCCCTGATCAGGCGCAGCCGGATGGGGCCTTCGGCGTACCGGATGGCGTTGGTGACCAGCTCGCTGACCACGAGTTCCGTGGTGAAGGCCAGCTCCTCGAGGCCCCACTCGGCCAGCTGCCGGGCGGCCTCCTTGCGGGCGTCGGCGACGACGGCCGGGTCGGCGGGCAGGTCCCAGTCGGCGACCTGGTCGGCGCCGAGGAGCCTGGTGTGGGCCATCAGCAGGGCCACGTCGTCGTACGGGCGGGCCGGGACCAGCGCGTCGACCACCGCCCGGCAGCGCAGGTCGAGCGAGGGAGCGACCCGCTCCAGGGCCCGGCGCAGCCGCTCGCGGTCCGCGTCGAGGGCCCAGTCCTCCCCGTCCTCGCGGGCCAGCAGCCCGTCGGTGTGCAGGGCGAGCGTGCTGCCCTCCGCGAGGACCAGTTCCACCGCCTCGAAGGGCGGGCCCGCGGCGCCGAGCGGCGGCCCCTGCGGGAGGTCGACGAAGCTGACGGTGCCGTCGGGCAGGACGACGGCCGGTGCGGGATGCCCCGCGGCGGCCATCGTGCACTGCCCGTCGACGGGGTCGTAGACGACGTACACACAGCCGGACCCGGCGACCTGGATGCCGGCGCCGTCCGGCACGTCCGGATCGACGCCCTCCTCGTCGGCCGTCCGCACGACGAGGTCGTCGAGGTGCGCGAGCACCTCGTCCGGCGGCAGATCCAGCGCCGCGAGGGTGCGTACGGCGGTGCGGAGGCGGCCCATGGCCGCGGCGGCGTCGATGCCGTGGCCCGGGGCCTCGCCCACGACGAGCGCGACGCGCGCGCCGGACAGCGGGATGAGGTCGTACCAGTCGCCGCCGAGGCCGGTCAGTTCGTCGGCGGGCCGGTAGCAGGCGGCCACCTCCACCGCGTTCTGCTCGGGCAGCCGGCGCGGGAGCAGACTGCGCTGCAGCACCAGGGCGGCGGTGCGCTCACGGGTGTAGCGGCGGGCGTTGTCCACGCAGACCGCCGCCCGTGACACGAGGTCCTCGGCCAGGCTCAGGTCGTCCTCGTCGAAGGGCTCCTGACGCATGCGCCGGAAGAACGTGGTGACGCCCAGCGTGACGCCCCGCGCGCGGATCGGCACGATCATCACGGTGTGCAGCCCCAGCTCCAGGAAGGTGGCCGCCCGGTCGCTGTCCATGTCCGTGGCCCACTCCATGGCCTGCGGGTCGAGCTGCTCCTCGCGCCAGGACCGGCCCGTGGCCAGACAGCGGATCGGGGGCGATCCGGCCGGGTAGGGAGCCACCTCCCCGATCTCGACGACGGCCTCCGGGATCCCGGCGTTCACCGACTGGTGCCCGGCCCGCCGCAGCGGCACCGGGTCCGTGGCGCTCGGCGGCTCGGGCTCCGCGCCCCGCAGCACCGACTCCAGCAGGTCCACGCTGACGAAGTCGGCGAAGTCCGGCACGGTCACGTCGGCCAGTTCCTGTGCGGTCCGCACGATGTCCAGGGTGCGGCCGATGTGCTCGCCGGCGCGGTCGAGCAGGGCCAGCCGCTGCCGGGCGCGGTGCCGCTCGGTGATGTCGACGACAGTGTAGTAGACGCCCATCGCGTGGCCGTGGTCGTCCTCGAGGCGGGTGAACGACATCACGTGTGCCGTCTCCCGGTGCGGTGCGGACCGCACCTGGCCGACATGCTCGTACCCGACCACCGGCCTACCGGTCTCCAGCACGCGCCGCATCTGTGTTTCGATGCTCGCGGAGTCGATGCCCGGCTGGATCTCCGCCAGTCGCCGGCCGAGCCGGTCCCCGGCCGAGCCGCCGCCGAACTGCTCCAGGGCCTCGTTCGACCAGACGCACCGCAGATTGGCGTCCACGATCGCTATGCCCACGGGGGAGCCGGTCACCAACTGCTCCAGCACCGCACGGCTCATGTCCCAGCCGCGTGCACCGGCCATGTCGGAGAGCAGCACCAGCCACTGCGCCGCGCCGCCGGGCTCCACCGCCGGAGTGATCCGGACCATCACCCGGACCTGCCGCCCGTCCTTGCGCCGTGCGGTCAGCAGCCCCGCCCAACCGCCGTCCCGACGGCACCGCTCGGCCAGCTCGGGCACCCGCTCGGCGTCCTCCGCGGCCAGCAGGCCGGTCACCCGGGTGCCCACCACTTCGGAGGCCGTGTACTCCAGCAGCCGCCGTGCGTCGCGGGTCCAGCTCGTCACCACGCCCTGCGCGTCGAGCAGCAGAGGAGCGGCATCGGCCACGTCGAACCGCTGCCGGGCAGCGTCCTGCTCCTCGTGAGTGCCCACGGCCGACCTCTCTGTCGCTGAGAGTGGTCTACCACCTCTTGACTCAATCTTCACCCATCGGGCACGAGTGGGGACGCAGGGGACAAAAGGGGGGCGGTGTTCGGCCACCCCCCACCCCCGTCACAGACCCAGGACCCGCTCCAGCGCTCCCAGCGCCGACTCCAGTTCCTCGCCGGTGATCGTCAGCGGCGGCGCCAGCCGGATCGTGGAGCCGTGGGTGTCCTTGACCAGCACGCCTTCCCGCAGGAGCCGCTCACCGATCTCGCGCCCGGTGCCGATGGCCGGGTCGATGTCGACGCCCGCCCACAGGCCGCGCGCGCGGAAGCCGGTGACGCCCCTGCCGACCAGGGCGGACAGGCCGCCGCGCAGGACCACCCCGAGCTCGGCCGCCCGGCGCTGGTACTCGCCCGTCTCCAGCAGTTCCACGACGGCCGTGCCGACCGCGGCTGCCAGCGGGTTGCCGCCGAACGTCGAGCCGTGCTCGCCGGGGCGCAGCACGCCGAGCACGTCGCGGCGGGCGACCACCGCGGAGACCGGGACGATGCCGCCGCCCAGCGCCTTGCCCAGCAGCAGGACATCGGGGACGACCCCCTCGTGCTCGACGGCGAGGGTGCGGCCCGTGCGCCCGAGGCCCGACTGGATCTCGTCCGCGATGAACAGGCAGCCCTTGCGCCGGGTCAGCTCGCGTACGCCGGTCAGATAGCCCTCGTCCGGGATGACGACGCCCGCCTCGCCCTGGATGGGCTCGATGAGCACGGCGGCGGTCGTCTCGTCCACCGCCGCCTCCAGCGCCGCCAGGTCGTTGTACGGCACGATCCGGAAGCCCGGCGTGAACGGGCCGAAGCCCGCCCGTGCCTGCTCGTCCGTGGAGAAGCTGACGATCGTCGTCGTACGGCCGTGGAAGTTCTCCGCGGCGACCACGATCGTCGCCCGGTCGGCCGGAACGCCCTTCACCTCGTACGCCCACTTGCGGGCCACCTTGATGCCGCTCTCGACCGCCTCGGCGCCCGTGTTCATGGGCAGCACCATGTCCAGGCCCGTCAACTCGGCCAGCCGCTCGGCGAATTCGGCCAGTCTGTCGTTGTGGAAGGCGCGCGAGGTGAGGGTCAGGCGGTCCAGCTGGTGGTGGGCCGCCTCGGTCAGCGCGGGGTGGCGGTGGCCGAAGTTGAGGGCCGAGTAGCCGGCCAGCAGGTCGAGGTAGCGGCGGCCCTCCACGTCCTCCACCCAGGTGCCCTCCGCACGGGCCACGACCACGGGCAGCGGGTGGTAGTTGTGCGCCAGGACCGGTTCCTCGGCGCGGATGAGGTCGGCGGACGTACGCGTGGTGACGGGAGCGGTCATGAACGGATCTCCTGAGTGCAGCACTTGATGCCACCGCCTGCCTTGCGGAACTCGGACAGGTCGACGGGGACGGGGACATAGCCGCGGCCGGCGAGCGCGGTGGCGAGGGCCTCGGCCTGGGGCGCGATGAAGACATGGCGGCCGTCGGAGACGGAGTTGAGGCCGAAGGCCATCGCATCGTCCAGGGTGGCGAGCACCGCGTCCGGGTACAGGCGCGCCAGCACCTCCCGGCTGCCCGGCGAGAACGCCTCCGGGTAGTAGGAGATGTTGTCGTCGTCCAGGACGAACAGCGCCGTGTCCAGGTGGTAGAAGCGCGGGTCGGTCAGCGTCAGGCTGATCACCGGGTGGCCGAAGAACTCCTGCACCTCGCGGTGCGCCTCGCGGGTCGTACGGAACCCGGTGCCGGCCAGGACGTAGCGCCCCGTCCACACCAGGTCACCCTCGCCCTCGCAGACGGCCTCCGGGCGGTGGACGTCGAAGCCGGCCGTCTTGAACCAGGTGTCGTAGTGCGTGGACTCCGGGCGTCGCTCGGGCGCGTGGAAGAGGGCGCCGAAGACGCGGCCGTCCACGACGACCGCCGAGTTCGCGGCGAAGACCATGTCCGGGAGACCGGGGGCGGGCTCCACGATGTCCACGGTGTGGCCGTGGGCCCGGTAGGCGCCGATCAGCGCCTGCCACTGCTCCCGGGCCAGGTCGGCGTTGACGTGGGTGTCGGGATGCATCCACGGATTGATCGCGTACTGCACGGCGAAATGTCTGGGTTCGCAGACGAGAAAGCGCCGTCGGCGCGGCACACGGGAGTCGGACACAGAGGGGTTCCTCCGCTTCCTGCGGTGTCGACTGAGGGTTGACACCAAGGTAGGAAGTGACGGAGACGCGCGACAAGCAACGAGAATTGCGTGTCTGCGCAGGAATGCTGCGTCTTCGGCCAGATTCACGCATCTCTGCTGCGTATTCGGATGTTTATTCGGGGGCAGGGTGGGTGGCGCCCGCCTCCGGGCTTTCCGGGAGCAGATGGGACAGCACCATCACGCTGATCGTTTTCCGGATGAAGGGCTCGACGCGGATCCGCTCCAGCACCTCCTCGAAGTGCTCCACGTCCCGCGCCCGCACATGCAGCAGCGCGTCCGCGCCGCCGGTCACCGTCATCGCCGCCGTGATCTCGGGATGGTTGCGGACCACCTCCGCCAGCCGCCGGGGCGGGGCCGCGCCCTCGCAGTACACCTCGACGTACGCCTCCGTGCGCCAGCCCAGCGCCTCCGGCTGCACCGTGGCCGTGAACCCGGTGATCACGCCCGTCTCGCGCAGCCGGTCCACGCGCCGCTTGACGGCCGTGGACGACAGCCCGATGGCCGTACCGATCTCGGCGAAACTCGTCCTGGCGTTCGCCATCAGCGCGGTGATGATCTTCCGGTCGAGCTCGTCGAAGGGCGCGGTCCTGCTGCTCATGCCGGCACTGTATCCAGCGGGAACGTCCAAGCCCGGCACATGTCCACACGTCCTGATTCCACCTACACTCCGGATTCATGCTGCGCGCCCTCGCCGTCGACGACGAACGCCCCTCGCTGGAGGAGCTGGTGTATCTGCTGAACGCGGATCCCCGCATCGGCAGCGCGGAGGGCGCCGGCGACGCGACCGAGGCGCTGCGCCGCATCAACCGCGCGCTGGAGTCCGGTCCGGGCGGGCCGGAGGCGATCGACGTCGTCTTCCTCGACATCCAGATGCCCGGCCTCGACGGGCTCGACCTGGCCCGGCTGCTGACCGGGTTCGCGAAGCCGCCGCTGGTCGTGTTCGTCACCGCCCACGAGGACTTCGCCGTGCAGGCCTTCGACCTCAAGGCGGTCGACTACGTGCTCAAGCCCGTCCGCAAGGAACGGCTCGCGGAGGCGATCCGCCGGGCCGCCGAACTCACCGGCGCCGCCCCGCGCATCCCCGTGCACGAACCCGACCCCGACCACATACCCGTCGAACTCGGCGGTGTGACCCGCTTCGTCGCCGTCGACGACATCACCCATGTCGAGGCCCAGGGCGACTACGCCCGCCTGCACACCGACCGGGGCAGCCACCTCGTCCGGATCCCGCTGTCCACCCTGGAGGAACGCTGGCACTCCCGCGGCTTCGTCCGCATCCACCGCCGCCACCTCGTCGCCCTGCGCCACGTCGGCGAACTGCGCCTGGACGCGGGCACGGTGAGCGTCATGGTCGGCGGCGAGGAGCTCCAGGTCAGCCGCCGCCACGCACGCGAGCTGCGAGACCTGCTGATGAGGAGGCCGTAGCCGTGCCGGGCCAGGACCCCGCCGAGCGCCGTGTCGTCGTCACCGGCCCGCCCCGCCGCACCCGCCGGGCCTCGGGGTACTACCGCCCACGCACCGAGATCGACGAGCAGACCACCCTCGGCCACACTTACGTCCGCTCCCTCATGCGCACCCAACTCCGGGCCGCCCTGGCCGTGTTCGCCTTCCTCGTTCTGCTGATCGGCCCGCTGCCGCTGGTGTTCGCCGCCATGCCGGACGCCCGCCGCCTCGAATGGGTGGTCCTCGGCTTCTGCCTCTACGCCCCGCTGGTCCTGCTCGCCCTGTGGTACGTACGGCGCGCCGAGCGCAACGAACGGGACTTCGTACGCCTGGTCGAGGACCGATGAACGAGGACCGATGAACGACGAGGACCGGTGAACGAGGACCGAAGAACGAGGACCGAAGAACGAAGACAGACGACCAGGACCGATGAACGAGGGCCGATGAACTCGAGCTACGCCGTCCCCGCCGTCGCCCTCGTCGTCGTGGCGACCGTCCTGGTCGGCGCGTTCGGTCTGCGCATCTCGCGCACCACCTCCGACTTCTACGTCGCCTCCCGCACCGTCGGCCCCCGCCTCAACGCGGCCGCCATCAGCGGCGAATATCTCTCCGCGGCCTCCTTCCTGGGCATCGCGGGCCTGGTCCTGGTCCAGGGCCCCGACATGCTCTGGTACCCCGTGGGCTACACCGCCGGCTATCTGGTGCTCCTGCTCTTCGTCGCCGCCCCGCTGCGCCGCTCCGGCGCCTACACACTGCCCGACTTCGCCGAGGCCCGGCTCTCCTCGCATGCGGTGCGGCGGCTGGCCGGGGCGTTCGTCGTCGGCGTCGGCTGGCTGTATCTGCTGCCCCAACTCCAGGGCGCGGGGCTGACGTTGACGGTGCTGACCGGGGCGCCCCAGTCGCTCGGCGGGCTGATCGTGGCCTTCGTCGTGGTCGCGACCGTCGCCGCCGGCGGGATGCGCAGCATCACCTTCGTGCAGGCCTTCCAGTACTGGCTCAAGCTCACCGCCCTGCTCGTCCCGGCCCTCTTCCTGGTCCTCGCCTGGCAGGGCGACGGCGCGCCCCGCCACGCCTTCGAGGAACCGGCGGCCTTCCGCGAGCAGCGGGTCGTACGCGTCGGCGACAGCGTCGACCTCACCCTCGACCGCCCGCTGACCGTGACGGCGAGCGGCACGATCGACGGCCGCACACACGACGACCGGCGGGTCCGGCTCCCCGCCGGCACCCACCACATCGAGGCCGGCACCCGGCTGACCTTCGCCAAGGGCGCCCCCGTTCCGATGGCCGACCGGGGCACCAACGGCGGCATGTCGACCTCCCTGGCCGCAAGCCGCGAGGAACGTCCGCTGTACGCCACGTACGGGCTGATCCTCGCCACCTTCCTCGGCACCATGGGCCTGCCGCACGTCGTCGTCCGCTTCTACACCAGTCCGCACGGCGTCGCCGCCCGCCGCACCACGGTCGCGGTGCTCGGCCTGATCGGCGCCTTCTACCTCCTGCCGCCCCTCTACGGCGCCCTCGGCCGGCTCTACACCCCCGACCTGACCCTCACCGGCGACGCGGACGCCACCGTCCTGCTGCTGCCCGACCGGATGATCGGCGGCCTCGGCGGCGACCTGCTGGGCGCGCTGGTGGCGGGCGGGGCCTTCGCCGCGTTCCTGTCCACGGCGTCCGGACTGACCATGGCCGTGGCCGGGGTGCTCACCCAGGACGTCCTCCCGACGCGCGGCGTACGGCACTTCAGGCTCGGGACGGTGCTCTCCATGGCCGTACCGCTCGCCGCCAGCGTCCTGGTGGGCGGGCTGCCGGTCGCCGACGCCGTCGGGCTGGCCTTCGCCGTGTCCGCCTCGTCCTTCTGCCCGCTGCTCGTCCTCGGCATCTGGTGGCGCCGGCTGACCCCGCCGGGCGCGGCCGCCGGAATGCTGATCGGCGGCGGCTCCGCGTTCGTGGCCGTCGCCGCCACCATGGCGGGCTTCCCGGACACGGGCCCGCTGCACGCCCTGCTCGCCTGGCCCGCCCTCTGGTCGGTGCCGCTGGGCTTCCTCACCATGGTGCTGGTGTCCCTGGCCACCCCGGGACAGGTGCCGACCGGGACGGAGGCGATCCTGGCCCGGTTCCATCTGCCGGAGGACCTGCGGGCGGAGGTGAAGGCATGAGCGGATTCCTCGCCGGGCTGTGCGTGGCCGTACTCCCGCTGCTGGCCGCCGGTTTCTGGCTCGGCAGGCGCACGGCCCGCCCGGACGGCCTCGGTGGCCTCGGCACCCCCGTCGAGCACGCCACCTTCGAGACCCTGCACACCGCCTCCCTCGCCGCGCCCCCGCTGCGGGCCGGGCTGACGGAGGAGACCGCCCGCAAGGCCGCCCGCAGACTGCGCACCCTCCTGGGCACGGACGCGCTGTGCCTCACGGACCAGAAGCAGGTCCTGGTCTGGGACGGCGTGGGCGGCCATCACCGCACCGAGATCATGGAACGCCTCGCCGGACCGCTGGAGACCGGCCGCGGCGAGGCCTTCCGGCTGAAGTGCGACGCCCCGGACTGCCCGGTGCGCTGGGCGGTCGTCGCCCCGCTCACCGTCGACGACCGCGTGCACGGCGCCCTGGTCGCCTGCGCGCCGCGTGAGTCCGCCGTGCTGGTCCGGGCCGCCGGAGAGGTCGCCCGCTGGGTGAACGTCCAGTTGGAGTTGGCGGATCTGGACCAGTCCCGTACCCGGCTGATCGAGGCCGAGATAAGGGCACTCCGGGCCCAGATATCCCCGCACTTCATCTTCAACTCGCTCGCCGTGATCGCCTCGTTCGTCCGCACCGACCCCGAACGAGCCCGTGAACTCCTCCTGGAATTCGCCGACTTCACCCGCTACTCGTTCCGCAGGCACGGCGATTTCACCACTCTCGCCGACGAACTCCACGCCATCGACCACTATTTGGCACTCGTCCGGGCACGCTTCGGCGACCGCCTCTCCGTCACCCTCCAGATCGCCCCCGAGGTGCTGCCGGTCGCCCTGCCCTTCCTGTGCCTGCAGCCGCTCGTGGAGAACGCCGTCAAGCACGGCCTGGAGGGCAAGGCGGTGCCGGCCGGCAAGAGCCACATCAGCATCACCGCGCAGGACGCCGGCGCCGAGGCCCTGGTCGTCATCGAGGACGACGGCGCCGGAATGGACCCCGTGCTGCTGCGCCGCATCCTGGCCGGCGAGGTCAGCCCCTCGGGCGGCATCGGACTGTCCAACGTCGACGACCGGCTGCGCCAGGTCTACGGCGACGACTACGGGCTGGTCATCGAGACCGCCGTGGGAGCGGGCATGAAGATCACCGCCCGGCTGCCGAAATACCAGCCGGGCGTGCACTCCGCCGCGCGGAGGACCGAGGAATGAACCTCATGTGCTGCGGGTGGCCACCATCCCCAGAGTGAGCAGGCCCAGCACGACCCAGCCGAACCACAGCCAGCCGTTGGAGCCGAGCGCCACCGTGTAGGCGGTCACCACGACCAGGCCGCCCACGGTGAGCACCCCCATCGCCTTCGTAGAACTGTCCGCAGATCCGGGCATCGCAACACCCTCCTCAGGATTCGTCCCCCTCCATGGTGCCTCCGTTCTGCTTCCGGACGCTGCACACGACGAAATGCGTGCCCGACTTCCAGGCGCCCCGGCTGGTCCAGGAGCCCGATGTGTAGACCGACGGGTCGAAGCCGTAGTCGCGTGGCGGCACGGCTTTCGCGCACGCCGCATCCGACTCCGTACGGGCATCGGTGAGCGTGACGTCCTTGCCCAGCTGGGTGAAACCGAGCACCTGTTCGTCATGCGGGCCGCCGCAGGAGACCAGGCGGGCGTCCCGGTTGGAACGGGCCTGGAGGCAGTCCCGCCGCTGCATGTTCGCCGTGTCCGCGAAGGCCGAGCCGACCTTCCGGTGATCGCCGAGCGGCCCGTACACCGGCCCGTGCGCCCCCAGCACCAGACAGACCGTGCGCCGTCCCGCGGAGTCGAAACCGGCCTCGGTCGGCACGACGGCGACGCTGCGGACGTCCGCCAGCCGCTCCCGGATCTCCTGCGTCCGCTCCTCGCACCGGGCCGGCCCCAGCCTGCGCGCCTCATCCGCGGACGCGGCCGTCACGAACGCCATCACCTGCCCGTCGGGAGCCTTCTCGGTGCAGGTCGGATCCGGCGTCAGTCGCGGCGCACCCTGGAAACGGGCCGAGCCCGGCCAGTCGGCGAGCACACACTCCCCGTCCTTCAGCGGCTCGGCGAGCCCGACGGCCTTGCCGTACGGCGACGCCGCCCCGTCGACGTCGGTCGTCCGCTGCGCCATGGCGTACCAGACGCCGCCCAGGGCCAGCGCCAGACCGAGGGAGCCGGCGAGGGCCGCCCGCAGGGCGCGCGGAAGCTCGCGGCGGCGGTGGGCGGGCCCGGACACGACGACGGGCCCGAAGCCGTCCGCTCCGGGCCCGGGACCGGGCGGAGGAGGGAGGGGGGCAGCGGCCACCCCGGCCCAGGGCGGCTGTGAACCGAGGTCGGTCTGCGTGCGGGCGTACGCCTCGGCCTGCGGCGTGACGATCCGCGACAGCGCCGCCTCCGCCTCCGACGCGGACGGTCGCCGCCCGGGGTCCTTCACCAGCAGGGACTGCAGTACCGGACCCAGCGCGCCGGCACGCACGGCGGGACGCGGCTCCTCCATGACCACGGCGGTGACCTCCGCGAGGTGCGACTCGCGCTCGAAGGGGCCGCGGCCCTCGACACCGTGGTAGA
>Ga0307512_10001760_pt1 | contig 29558 bp, 25 predicted proteins | sample 14_EM_MG_FD_200267 | JGI IMG/M metagenome (GOLD analysis project Ga0307512, IMG submission 200267) | Populus trichocarpa ectomycorrhiza microbial communities from riparian zone in the Pacific Northwest, United States - 14_EM | ecosystem: Host-associated > Plants > Roots > Unclassified | place... | reverse complement strand
GAGCCGACTGGTGTTACACAAGGGCGCAGATTCGAGACGTCTTGTCCATCTCAGGTCTTACAGCTACTATATACCGATACTGGAGAATCCTACACTACCCGTTTTTCAACAGTCCTCGCTTAAGCCGCCTTCGTTTGCAGCTCTCACCCTCCAGTACATGCTCCCGTACCCATTCTCCTGTGCGATGAGGACGTATCACGGTGATATGCAGACCAAATAAACAACAGAGGTGTAGAGAGTAACGAAGTAGAGTTCAAGTATACGCAAAATAATCTATCCACACACAAGCCAGTTGGATCATGGTCCATTACTCAGAGACACGGACCTTCTCGAGTCTGGGTGTTTGATTTGCTGTTTTCGTTAGGAGATAGGCTGTATATGACCGGCGATGCTAGACGCTGCTTATGTGGTCTTTAAAAGTGGAATTGGCTAATTTTTGTGCCCCAGAGTGCGCTTTTATGTTTTGATGGCAAAGGGACGTCCAAAGACTACTCGTCTCGTGGTCTTTTTGCACACAAACGCGAGTGGCACATAAGCCTCGCCACAAACTTACGTTTCCATCGCGATCAATTGGCTGAACCTTGGCCCTATGATAACCAGGAAACCGCTACCACCATCCCTCCACCGCCGGAGAAGTTTTTTCCTACCGTACCATATATCACCCTCCTTCTGGAATAGAGCATATCGCCGGTAGTATTCCGTTCCAACATGTACATGGCTACTGTGCCGAACGTAATCAGTAATCAAGGGATGTTCGGCTCGGTAACATTCCACAACGGTAATTGGGCACGAGTGATCATTTATGAAAACACAGCGGAAAAGCCACCGTATGTATCATATAATGAAGCTCGAACGTAATCAGTAAGGTATAGCTGTGCATATGCAATCGGTAATCCTATGTGTGTTTCTAATTGCCGTGTAATCATCGGTGGTCTTCCATCCTTCCTTGTCCCCCTCAGGAATATCGATGTATCATTCCGTTATGGATGGTTGAAGTGGAGTGAGTTACGAAATGAAAAGTGAATTGCTCTGCAATAGAATTTTCCAGTCTTTAGGAGAAGCTTGGCTTTCGTGGAATTTAACTGGCAATGAGTAATGCTGAATGTAAACAAGAAAGCAATACTCACCCTGTTTCCGGATACTTCAATCCCGACCCGAGTAGAAGGCCTTTGCAACTATTCTCCTGAGCTTTTTTCAATCCCAGCACTAAGGTTTAGGATTGGAGTTTTAAATTGCGGTTATAATTCTTGGCCCCCAGTGCAGCGAGTACTTATAGAGGTTTCTTGGTTTGATTTGTTTCAAGCAAGCGCTCGGCGCGCGGACAAAAGAAATAAGCGCTACAGGTTTCGAACCTTGATGTTTATAGCACTAGGCGTTTACAGCACCTAGTCTGGTGTTTATAGCGCCATGCGCTGCTAGATAAGCTAGGCATCAGTTCTTGTTTATTAGAAAGCTCGGGCCGTGGGTATGCAAAGGTTTTCAACAATCCGTTCGGGTAACAAGCGGAGATGATGAGAGGAGGAACATTTCTCCTGCATACCTAAAAGAGCGAGATATATACCACATTAGTGAGCAGCGAGAACACAAAAGGAGAGATTAACTTGGTAGAGAGCGAGCCTGGAATAGAAGGAGGAAATCTACAGCAATTATCCCTACAATTATCACTCGCTGGGATCCGGACTCAAAAAGTGGTCCGGCTGTGGATTTACTTTCATCCCCGAATGTGGGGGGAGAGAAAGATGGCCCAGATAAGCCCAATATATAAAGCGAGCAAGCCTGATTAGTACAGAGTCCCACAACTACGATCTCCAGATTGGTTTGCACACAACGAGATAACGATCCTGGGGCCTCGTATCATGGAGTTTATTTCCGGAAATTCTTTGTCTTTCTTCTTATAAACTGCACTCAACTGAATGATGTATCGGTAACAAGATATACCTCACATAACCAGCTTGATGAATTGAGCTTAGTATCCCAGATTGGGAAGCGTAACGCATAACGGGGATACCTAGTAGCAAGGTTAGAAGATAAACCGGGGAACGAGCACGCGATTTTAATTGCTGGAGAGAGGGAAAGAGCTTATTCGGTGCTCTATAGTCACCCCATTTCAATCCTTCCACGATACTGGAGGTAAAACTCGTAATCGCCTATCGAAACCTTGGATAATATATTATACCCACACACCCACACACCTGCTTTCGTTCGCAGCAGAAAGCGTGCAAGTATGAGGTACTTTATCCAGTTTCGTGCACTCTTCATCTTAGCACCGTATTTGAGAACCTTGGAAGTCACCACAACGGCTGGCCCCCAGAATCCAAAATCCAAATGTGGACCGTCGTTGATTCGAAGTTTATTTATGGTAAGGATAAAGTAGCCAAACATACAAGTAGCTAGAGCCTACTCCAACCAGAAACCCTGCAGTCGATAACCTCCACATCAGGGTTGTCCCATATCCGTCATACCCCCACCGTCGCCCCTTTGACCGCTGCCGGCAAGAAAAAGACCCGTAAAACGGTCCCTCAGTAATCTGGGTCATAGCCAATGACTCCTCCTAGGATACTGCCTCGAGCTCGGCGTCACGACGTCCCCGTGGGGGCTGATTGCCACCAAGATCTCACAGCTATCAAGGTAGCGGTTTGCAACCTCTATCGGGAACCGCTGTGTCCTTGACATTGAAAAAATCTATGTGTTCGCTAAAGGTATGGTTTTTCTTGGATCAGATTGCATGCTTATCCTGCTGCTGCTGCTGCATGGCTGGATATCTTTGGCAGTCGACATGAGTAAGCTCTTGGCCGATACTCGCACCCCATTCTACCCCAAGTGCCCTCCCTGCTTCTACTCCATAGTGTCCGCAGAGAATCGGAGAGGCATGTTGTAACATATCGATTTCGGACCAACGAGAAAGCGCAAGGTCTAAGATCCTCTCCGACGTTCAACGAAGCCTACTAGAAGCGTTATACGCCAGATGACATACCCTGGGACCAATGAAATCATCGATACCGAGGGACGAGATGTCCCGGGACATTTTGTGGCAAGTCTCGGGGCGTCCCGGCGACATTTTGAGTGATATCCGATGATGCGGAATGGGAATAACACAATACCGTCCTTTTCGTGCCACATTTTTGCAAAACGATTGAAGATATTTGGTGGGAGGCAAGCACACCGGGCTTGAGACATGCCCAAGTTCCGGGTCCACAAGATCTAGTTGCAAAAGGAACGAGATGTCCCGGGTCCCGTTCCGTGGCTAACACTGACTGTATATTTGGTGGGAAACTCACGCCCGAACTGATTTTGACGACCCTGGGTGTATCAGAAGAATGCTAGCACCAGCGGGAAATAGTGTTAAGCATAAATTAAGTGAGTATGAGAGTAGTGAGCGCTCAAATGCTAAAATAGACTTGGAACTCTTTTGCATGTGAAACCTTCGTCATCCCCCACCACCACCAGTGTCTTGCTACAATACCATACGACTAAGGCACAGGGGATATCAGAAAAGAATGGTTGAGTTGCTAAAAAGGTAGTCTACTGGTAACTATTCTACAGACCGCTCACTAGAATAAATAGGTCAAACCGAGCCCTCTACACAGGGACCTTTCGCCAGCATTTTCGCTATACGTCTACTACCGAAGTAGTCAGAAGGTATCGTGGAGAGGGAAGGGATCGAGATTTAGCATGGAGCTTGAGGACTGAGGGCTCCAGTGGATGTTACTAGCCTGAAGTCCTAGATATCGGACTATGACGGATGCTCTTCAAAACACTGCCTTTATAAGAAGGCCTGATATCTGGGCTACCCCAAGCTACTCTTAAAGCTGGCAAGCTTAGATCTTGATTGTTTGTAGTAACAGAAGTCAATAGGGTAGTGTGAAATAGCCGTGTACGACCTTAAGCGGCTTTGGGATTCTTAAATGGGATCGGTGAAGGGTTAGGATTTCTGGTACCTCACTCATATGTTGACAATTCTGACCGTCTGCTCATTTGGAGCGCGGGCACAATGATGGTTCGACTTCGATAAAGACTCTGACGTGGTCTCCAGGCGGTTGGCAAAGCTGGCGGGGCTCGTAGGGATGTATTTGGGGATTAGCGCGAGAGTTAGGACTCTGTAGCTCATCGAAGCATGTTTTATTGCTAGATGAGTCACGACCTTTCTGGAAATGTGCTTCCCGACAAGCTGCAAACCCGATAAGGCGGGCCTCCGATTGCGACATGAGTTGTCCTGTAGGCCTGACAGAGCCAAACATTAATCCTCATGCGATGGACGGAATCCGGTATCCTACTGCCACCGCACCTGACCCTGTCAATGATGGAGAGCCAGCGCACTGACCTCTGTTCCAGACTCCCAGGTCCTTAGTTGCGTTCGTTCATTCTACACCCAATTCCGCCTACCCTGTCCGAGAACCCATTCATTCGACACCCCAGCGTTGCCATGTCAATGGCACCTGCCCCGTTTCATCCAAGCCTAAGAATAAATTACCCCCCCATCCAATCCATCGAGTGATTTCTTTCACAGCATGCATATACGTGTGGCCAACTTAGCCGAAGATGCAAGTGGTACAGCCACTAGCGGGTCGGTGCTCCGAGATAAAGGAAATTACCATTGCAGGGGTATGGAAAAGGGGCGTTTCTTGAGCGTTAGGGGTGGGATTGGGCGGGAGAAGAATCCGGGTTGGGGTTTGCTAACTTCACCGTTACCGTCTGTCACTTTGGTTTAGGGGAAATATCTCATTGTTGTGAAATTTACAGTCTGAATTACTCTCTCCACCTCCGTATTTCTACAGTAGTAGTAAAAACAAAAAACTCCTAGGAAAAAAACATATGTATATAGATCCACAAGCTCAAATTAAGGGTATACACTTCCATCATCACACCAAGAAATTCTACGGTCATACAAGAAAGTGAAAAACCAGAATAGTCCCATAACGCTGCAGCAGCAAAAATTCATGATATTTCGGATCCCATTCCAACGCAGTCCGCAATAAAACACCGTGTCATGAGCTTTCGATACCAGGAACCTTCCCGCGGTACGCTATAAGCCGAAAAAGATAGAAATCGAACCCCCGTACATGCCACCAAGAAAACTACCCATTATATGCATTGATAACCATCGCACCCCTTCAGGAAACCCAAGGATACAAGACAGAGAACATTTTGCTTATGCAATTTACAAAAGGTAGACGACGGCACCGAGCAGACCAGCGAGAGCACCGCCGGCAACAGTAGCACGGTTCGCAGAACCCTCGAAAGCGGGGTGGGATGCGGTAGGAGCAGCGCTGGAGGCGGCGTAGGTTGGCGCAGTGGGGGTGGTCTCGTTGCCGTAGGAGGTGGGGTGAGCGGGGGTACCGGTGGGGCCAGCAGGAGTGTACACGGGAGGAGGAGGGGACTCCTTGACGGGGGTCTTTGCCGGAGGAGCAGAGGTGTAACTAGAGATATAATGTCAATATTTACGCGCAAACCAGATGGTGAATTGGGAAACTAACGTGTGGGTCAAAGTGCAAGGGCAGTCCTTGATGGTCAAGGTGGTGGCCTCGGACACAGTGTAGACCTTGCTTCCCTGGGTGATCTGGGTGGCATATGGGCAGTAGGTGGTGAGCTCGTGGACGATCTCAGTAGTGGTGTACTGGGTGCTGTTTCCGTAACCGTAGACGGAGGCAGAGGCAGATGCGACGAACGCGAAGACGGCGGCGGCAGTGGCGAAACGCATGTTGATTGATTTGGGGGCTTTTGGTTTTTTGGTTCAGAACGAACTAAGTATTATTGTATGGCAATATGTAGTGAAAACGAAGGACTACGCGTAGAGCGAGAATGCGAGTGTTTGCAAATTGACGGAAGTGAAGCGACTGTGGGTAAGGAGGAAAGAAAAGAGGAATTGAGAAGCGGGACGGCTGTGCTGCTTCTTTATACTTGGCAGAAGAGCAGCAATGGCCGGGGAGACCCAGGCGGCGGAGGCAGCAGGGGTGGCTCCCGCCACAGCAATCAGCAGTGACACCATTTTCCGCTTTGGGCTGCCAGGGAAATTGCACAGCGATCAACGGCATTGGGCGAAAATACACCTGACAAAAATAAACATGCGCCAGCGAACAGGAGCGTGCCTTTGCTCGCTCTCGTGCCCTAATGCCCTAGCCCAAACCAGCAGTTATGCACCCCACCGCAGACCCACTCACACCCAAACCCGCGCACCCAAGGATCGCATCGCCTCTAGCGCAGGTACAAAAACGAGACTCAGATAGACGGAGCGCTAAAAGCCTTGCATGCTGGTTGTGAGACACAACGTCGACGCGATGCAACATGTATATGTACGGTGCCGGATCATCATCCTCAGAGCTCGGCGTTTACGCGGTGTTATAGGGAAAGGAAACGAAAATCGGATTGCTACCCGACATGAACAGCAGATTGAGAATTGACGATAGTGGGGACTGGCAAAAAAAGCTTGAGTGCTTAGCAGCGACATATGCACGATATCTGCGTCCCAATCTCCCTTCGCCCCTCACAACGGCAGCAGAGTGGTTCCTCCAATCGTGGTGCCAGCCACATAACATGGTGGCCATCCACACGAGCATGCAGGCCCATCGTTTTCCTCCAACGAATTTGCACCGGGCGCCAAGTCTAACCCAGAATAGGCAAACCAATATTGTCTCATGCATCTCCTTTCAGACACATCCCTTTAACAATCCCCGATTGGTATGCTAACTACTCAGAATTTTCTCGATCATTCGTCAAAAGTAAGCCCCATTTTTCGCCTGCCTTGCCGGGGGAGCTCGCCTAAATTTTCATCACTACAAGCGTCGCGCCGTGATGACAGAGAAAAACCTAGAAGGCAGTGTATTACAGATTACATACAGACATTTCTTACTTGCACAAGTCTTTTTCGAAGGGCATGCGGCTGCATCGGTACTTGAAGTGCTCTTACTCTATTAACTACTGCAGGTACCGATGTCTGATCGCTCAAGGCTTGCTTGCTTACTCTATACAAACTGCCCTGCCCCTGTCTCGGGGTATCTAGAGGAGGACCGAGAAACATCCAACCGAGATGAGGCTGATATGGCGCGACGGCGAGACAGCAAGAAGGAGCTAGAAAGTTTGGGCATTCGGAGGTGAGCGGATGGACGTTGATTTTCGGTAGCGATTCGTAGCGCTTGAAGTAGCCGAATATCGAAGGCGGCTGATTCATCTCTATAAGCTTACTGGGAAGACATTCCAGCTGGAAATACGGTCATCTCAAAATGATGACCTGGGTTGCTGGCTGCTATTGATACCAGGAATCTGAACCCATCGATAGGAGCATACTCAATGCAAGGCTCATGAAGTGACGGAATGCCATTCTCCAAGGAGATTAATATTGTCGGGTAGAACTAACATTTCTAGTCAACGGAGATGAAACTTCAAGCTGTCGCAGGTCAACGTACCAGGCTTAGTACAGTTTACAGTTTTGCCTGTTCCTCTCTGTTTTCTTTGCTTCTCTCCTACCGTCCATCGCGCCCCCCACCTTCCTTCCGTGATCTCCACAAACCTTTGGAAATCTCAACCTCTACCGCCAGCGACGGCATATTCAGGACCGGTTCCCTATCTGCATGTCCGGAAGCAGGAACACGTTGTCTTCGTGTTCATTGATCCAGTAACAGCTGGCCTGGGGAAGCGAGCTGAAAATAACAATCTACACGTAAGTACAAGTTACAGCGCAACGAATAGCTCTCTCTGCCGTGGACTTGTTTTGCTCACGAGCCGTGTTCAGCTTCTTGCACTTTGGTCCATCCAACATGCTGATTTGAAGCAACCGGCCCGTCTTGTTTTATCGTCGTTCTTCACAAAGCCCTGTGGGTTATAGAGCACACATCCGGCTTTGCCAACGTTGCAGCTTTTTTTTTTACTTTCTTTCGGCGGTGCCTGGATAACATACTTTGCTTTTTCCTTCTTCCCATCCCACAACTTTAGTGCTGCCCGATACCAAGAGTATCCCATGCGTTTATTTGTGGTGGTCCTATGTGCCTCGATCGGCACGCTCGCGATCCCTTTACCTCGGCCTCCCAAGGAGCCGTACAGAAACATTGTGCGCGAGGCGTTCATCAGCGACAACGAAATCGGCACTACGAGCGGGTTTCTCAATGCTGTTTTTGTACGACTCAAACAGGAGGAGCTGGAGGATCAGGATCCCGATCTAGACTTGCTGGAGCATGTCGAGGAATTGCATAATGGACACCGTGGATGGGGGTACTCGGAGAGGAGGGAGGGGATGCTGTTGAAATTATGAAGGACGAAATGGTTGGAGATAAAAGACGGCACGCGATGATTTGGAAGGCCAAAGACGGCAGAGAGCGAGAACGAGAGGGTTGGCTTTTTTTTTCGGCGTTTTGGTTGGCGTGAACAAGCGATCAAATCGTGATAGCTGTGCTGTGGGTTTCTAGATTCGGAGTTTGCATACATAAGTACATACAGGCGAGTCTGCATGCACGGAAATCTCCAGGCGTTGTTTTTTTTTCGACAGACAGAAGAAGCACAGCCCAACCCAAGGTGACGTTGAAAAAAGCTCAAAGTTTTTCCCGTGCATAGCCTCAGCCACGCGCGCGCCATGATCTACACCCACCACTACGCCAGATATCGTGAGGCATCGTAGATCTTCCACGGGAAGGCTGTGCAAAGAAAGGTACGTGCGGTGTCGCAGGGTTAGAAACAAAGCGAAAGCTTATTTCTCCACACGATCCCATTCAACGAAGCGAAATTCGAAAAAATATCTATCAAAGTCTGCGGTGAGAACCGTCAAAAGTTTCTTCAAACGCCTCTGTATCACGTGACATAGTGTAACGATGCATACAGAATCATCATCGGTGAATATCACGGCCTGCAAACATTTGAGTTCTATCTAGCGACAAGTTTCATCTGAGAATGCCTTGCCGTTAGATGACCCCACTACCAACCATTACGATCTCTAACTAAACTCCCACTTCGCCCGTTTCGTATGTAGGATCAGGCCGGGCATGGGAAATTTACCCTGTATTTTACATTGAGTATTTTTGAAACTTTACAGGCTACTGTGGAAACAAACCTCCACTGGGGTGAGGGGGGGTTACAGCTCTTATTGGGGTTTGAGGTTCATTCAAACAATTAAGGAGAGAAAAGTCAGCGAGAAATGATGGAGTGCGGAGATTCGAAGAATACATCATGTAACCACTAATTGTTGAAACCCCGACTCACGACATCTGTGTGCATACAATGATGACCTTTGGGTATCACAATTTCCTTGGTGCTACAAAAGTATAATACTGCGGGCTGAGCTTTGAGGTTAAGGCGGGGGGGATGTTTGTATCACGAGATGAAACATGTATGTCAGAGATGTTGCGGTCAGGGGGAGCATGTATCCAATATAGAATCTGTCAGCAGCGGGGGTGTCTGAAGTAAAGAATCTGACATTCCGGTGGCGTTTTCTATGTGCTACTTTTTATACAGTCACCTCAAGGAAGAGCATCTGTACCAGTCTGATAATCTGTGACGGCTGATTTGCACTACCAAATATATCTGCTACGCTAACTTGCACCACTAACTATCTATCTATCATGACTGCTTTATATCCTCCAAAAATAAGTCATCCGTGTAGTGTACCCACAAAAGTTCCTACTAGGTTCCGGCAGCAAAGTCCCCGCGACAGTACGACATGCTAGGTGAAAAAGTATAAATGCCTTCATCCCCCAGCGTGGGAGGAAGAAGAGGATACCTACAGGTTGTAAGAAACTGGGATACGATTCCAAACTCCGCGTTGGTTACTCATGCTGCCGAGACCGGAGGGTGAGAGCCGGTGACTGCAGTTCCATACGGTACGACTTTTACCTACGACTCCCGGCGGAACACAAGAGCGTAAATTCCCAACCGTCGGTATTAGCAGACTGCAAAACTGCCCATCTTCATCTGACGGCACTTTATCATAGCAAATCACTCGGTACTACTATTTGTTTTCCCCGAATTGTTTATAAAAGTTGGGTCTTTCTGTACGTTCACGCGCGCGCCCAGAACGCCGGGCGGGATTTTGGAAAATAAAGTTGGAATTATTGGGACGAAGATATGGACGGACGTGAAACGAGTCGGCTCGATACAGAGGGGGTCTGAGAAGGTGTGGTTCGACTCGACTCGGGTTTGCAGAGTACCGGCCGGGAGATTCCCGGTTTGCGGGGTTCCGCACTCCGCATGTATACGCACGGAATCTGGGGCCCGAGCAGGATATATACCCTGATGAAACACCGACTGTACAGTCATGGCGGTTGGGACGTTAGTAGTTAGTAGTTATTACTTGTCTTGGTGTTAGCACAGCAGTAGTGACACAGATAGACAATATATCCACAGATTCTGCTCTGTGCATAAAGTTGTTTATCTGTCCAGTTACCTTAGGTGGTTTACTTCCTATTTATATGGGTATGGTAGAATATACAATGGACTCGGTATAATCCCCAACTTTCAGCCTTCCTCGCCGACCACTATCCGATTGGACTACGTTAAACGCTCTAGATAAATAATAGACCCCGATTACATGCCTTTCGATTGGTAGAGTACATATGGGGTGGTACGAGCTGCTTACCTAGTCTGGGGGGGGTCTGTGTGTAACTCGTTTCTTACGCACATGAATATATTGATATTCCTGAAGCTTCGGGTAGCAGGATAGAAGACTGCTGATCAAGGATAACTACTAGTAGATGATCACACAGTAACTGTAATTACCTATACATTTAAGTCCAACCACGGCGCCTGATTATTGATTACGTCCGAACCTCAGTACACGAGGGCTGTCAGCAAAGGCCATCCTATTAAACGGTGCAATTATAACCGGCGTGATCGGTATGTAATATAACAACCCAAGCATCCTTATTGGAATGGAGGGTGAATACCAGTGATTATCGGCGATAGGCTTTACGTGTAGTCCCCCCCGGCGATGACCCGAGCTTCTCTAGATCATTACTAGGACCATAGTTTGGGCGATTGATCATGAGATGCCAGTACGGATTACTTGGTTCACCCATGTATTCATGTATGTACGCAGTTAGCCTATGGGATTGGGCTGATTCTCTATTCCCATTCGTTGGGCTATAGGGCAGACAGAGACCTATGCCATATACCCTCCCAGCTCCACGATATCCAACGGGTAGGCTTTGGTTTGGATTGCATGGGTACCAACGCCATACCACGCGAATTGCAGTTAACTGGTACCATGACAAATCACGATCCAATGGAACTCTGCCAATGTTTCTGCACTCAACCCCCGGTACTGTAGCACAGATAAGGTTCGTATCATTCCAGTGCGGAATAGTAATCAAAAGCACTATCATGAAGTAGGCCTGTCACTAGCTTTCTCATTGTGTATACCTATCCACTCACCAAGACGTTGTCTGCTTGCCCGCCTCCCGTAAAATATGTAAGCTTATCGCTGGGAACGAAAAGTTTTCATACCCGGAGCACACTAACATGATACGAACACCAAAACTCGCCATTTGGGCTTTGCATACCGACCATGTTCACCAGCCCGTACAAACCTCATCTGTGAGCACAAGTATAACCCACAGCGCCATTTTGCAGACGGGTGACAAACCATGACCCCAGGCCGCCAAAAAGCAAAAGACCAACAAATTGTCTCAAGATCCGGCAGCAGCAGCAAAAGAACAGCTCAAAGCCAGCCCCATGCGGGGGTCGAACCCGCAACCTTGAGATTAAGAGTCTCACGCTCTACCGATTGAGCTAACGAGGCCTTGATATAATAAAACTCTTCACAGCCGACCAGATTCGATGTCACCGAGTGATACACTGTGATCAAAATAGCATACACCGATCCCCTCCTCCTTTCCCATCCACTAGAGCCTCAGTCGGCAGCAACAGATTGGCACCTAGAGGTGGAACTTGAACCACTCCAGCGCCTGCTCAAACGCCCTTTCCTTTGCCCACTTCTCCTGGGGGACACTCAAGTCACAACGCACCGCGAAGCCATGGGAGACGCCAGAGAAGAGGTTGATCTGGTAGGTCGCACCAATTTCTGCAAGTTTTGCTTCCGACTGGTGGCGGAGCTCAGTAGTGAAGATTGTGTCGGTTTCTGTGGGGTGTTAAGCACTTTGCTGATAGATGGCGGAAAGAAACTCACCAGCAGCGGCAATCGACATCGGTCCCTTGATTGCGGCCAGCTCCTCAATTGTGACAAGACTAGGATGCGCATTGAATCCCGCATCGACACCACCGGCCAACAACCTGGTGACATATTTGGCTCCGAAGCAGTATCCAACGGCACCGATCTTCTCTGGCTTCAGCTCAGTCTTGATTCCGTTCAGCACCGCGTCCACGATTGGCATCGTCTGCTTCGGCATATGGTTCTCCAGCCAGCCTTGTATTGTGGCACCCTCGGGGGGAGGCAAAACCCATGGGTCGCCGTTGAAAATGTCGGGCATGATCACGTAGTACCCGGCGGCGGCGAAGCCGTCGGCCAGGATCTGGGCGTTGATGAATTTGTGGCCCATGGCGTCGGCGAGGTATAAGATGACTTTGCGACAAGGCGTGCCGGTGATGTAGGTATCGACTAGGGATGTGGGATGAGTAAAGGTGGCGAGAAGGGAGGGGAGGGTACTCACTGCCGGCGAAAGTGGTAATGGTACCTTTCGGGGTGCCCTCATGAATGTGGCCGACACCACAGCATTCTCCGGGAGGGTTTGCGGCCATTGTGATGTTTGTGGTTGTTAACGGGTTGTTGACGGGAAAAGGTTGGTCGGATTGATAGGGGAGAGGACGTGAAGAGGTATCTATTTATTAAGGTTTCTTGTCTGTATTAGCATCATGATTGGGAACAACGCCTGGCACACGATATGTGATTTGAGATTATACAGCAGCAAGGCAACATACGCACTTGCGTATTCAAGTTGTTTCTCGTATTCGACGTGATGAGATGGAGGGATGAGGAGATGGGAGGAGGCGAGGGAAACTCTTCGATGCAGCGGAGGCACATTGCTAGCTACTACCGGATACGTAGGCTCCCGGTTCTTGGCGAGGTATCTGCTGTCGGGAGAGAGCGCTCATGCTGATTTGATCCTGGCTGGCGGAGTGCGTTGATAGACAGTAGATAGTTAACATCCTGTGATATATCGGATCCGACATTGGACGGGGTTTGTGGATTGGTGGGGGGATCGATCGTAGTACATCTATGATATCTGGATTTGGGATTGCGTCCTGTCTTATATCGAGCCATATGCATATCTGCCCTTGGTATTTTGCAGTCAGCTGTCAGCGCCGGCACTGCTGCTCGGCCATTCTTGATTGCGCAATACCGATTTGATTGTGGGGTTGCACATGTCCTTGCGAAACCGATGACGTAGAGTACTTAAGATTGCGGAGGTGATATATCACCTGACAACGAGATTAGCCCTTAAAGGCATCAAGTACTGATATATCTTTTTTGAACGAGGACCTGTCTGGGTTGACGAGCCACTTTTGAACTCTTAGAACACCCAAAACGGCAGGGGAAATGTTTGTGTTATCGCAATTTGTAGCGAAACCACCGGTACTGATGTAAAATCTATCGTCGTCTTCACAAGCTATGAATTTTGGAGATGGGGAGCTGGTTGGAGACGCTCGATCTATGCTGGCAGAGAGGGAATGAATATTCGGCGCTGGATATAGAAGATTGGTACTTATATGGTATGTGGGTATACTTGCGGTTAGAGAAGTTTAGTCGCGTCCATGGTAAAAAATTAAGGGTTGGAAACACACTGCTAAAACTGTAGTACTTAAATTACACGCCCTACTTAGGTACTCGGAGTAGGCAATAAAGATTCGGACACACCCTTTTGAGTAATGGATTTTGCTGTAGCAGGGTACTCTATTGACCAGGGGATAGTCTGAAGTCAGTGCGCACCTATCTACTATGCTGTTTCTGGTGAAACTCAAACCGTGTTTTACCCAAAATTGCATGTGGCATTCTCAATTATTACCAGATCCGTGTGGTTACTGCCAGAAACGGTGTCTGAGTAGCATCTAGACACTTACCTTACTGACTAGAATGGAAAAATTACAGTTACCTATGATCGTTTAGCATCTTTCATCTTACCATTTCCTACTGGTTTTGCACACGATCTGTCTTTAATCACCTCTCTCCGACTTCCTATCGTCAATTCACCTCCCGCTTGTTGAGGGCTGGGTGAACTATGCCCGTGCGCTCGATGGGTGCCCGCTTTTCATGGTAAGAATGAATGTGCCTACTGGACACTGATGTGATCTACGTGAACACCAGGTCCCAACAAAGTTTCAGCGTGCAGTTGTGGCAGCAAGTGGATATGAGTGGATAGTGTTCCTAAGCGGCCCGGCCTCTGCTAAGGTAGGCCTCCAAAATTGAGGCTGGGCTAGCCAGATCTATGGGTGACCTCAAATATCTCAAAGCATGAAGCCTTTTTGCAGCGTAGGTTTTGAAATGGCGGCCCAACCTGATCTATACTAAGGGCAGCTGGCGAGGTCATGGCCTGGCCTGCAGATATCTAAAAGGCCTGTTGGCCGGTCGGGCAGCTTAGGAACACTGAGTAGGGAAAATATTCCGCGCCGAGAAGCGTTTGTTTAATGTGGAAGACTGAGCGGTATAATCCTAATAGTACGGAGTCGTTTTCTGGAAATGTTCTTCTACGCGAGGCAACACTGTTGGAGCTGTCTGCTTCCAAGATTTCTAGGTGCCTCTGAAAGTTAAGTGAATGTCCTTTCGCCCCCTTTCACCTACAAAGGTGGGTTTCTGTTACCTGCTGAGATTCGACGGGCCGCCATCGACAATGTATACTAAGGACTTTCATATAGAAGGAGAAAGTGCGCTTCTGGAGAGGCGGGGGATCGTGAGTGGCCCAGTTCTCAGTTCGGCTTTTAACAAATATTGAGGTATAACACACGTAATGGTCAAGATAGTGGATAGCTTTTGTATCAGTCTTGTAATTTAAAGCTGTGCTTAGACATTGGTTCTGTTCATGATAATAACGTATGGTTTATGTTAGTACCAGGTACTAGGTGCGCTCTCACCAGTAGAGAAAATGCCTTCACCACCGTGCTGTGGAGCACGGGACTAAAAATTGTCTTACTGAATCAAAATACAGGCATACCATATACTGCTTCTTACTTAAGTATGTAGAGCTCAGTTGCTGCAGCAAATGCCGTTACTCCAGGCACAGCTCGACAGCAATATACTTTGTGTAAGTAGCACGACCCCTCTCTGGTGATGAACTTCGCCAACGGTGAAAAGCGCCCGGTTATGGCTCCCTGGGCATCAGATATCACAGTTGCAGAGAAATACACATGTGTTGCCAGCAAACCCGACTGCTGATGAAACGATGAAATCAAGCCATCGTGTTACCAAACTGATTGTAGTCTATGACGTAGTGTATCGTAGATACTTTACATCGACAACCGTACTTGCCGCTGACCGAAAGAAGTTCGGCTTTGCGGCGACAGACGGATGTTTTATTCCCGGGCCGGGCAAGAAACGGAATTTCCAATACAGTATATGCAATAATGGAAGTCAAATGGAAAGCGATTTTACATAGGACCCGTACTCTACCATCTACCCAATTTTCGAAAAGCATAGGCTAGCATTTGTTCCGCCAAACCCGAAACTGTTTGAAATTGCGACACGTACCTCATGATCCTGTGGGATCTTGGGCACATAATTGCAATCAAAATCCTCAGTTGTATTATTGAGATTGAGTGTCGGAGGAAGAATATTCTGCATGTGGTTAGTGAGGCGGAGCACATTATCTCGTTATTTACGAACCTCATGAACGGATAATACTGTAAACAATGCTTCCACCGAGCCAGCAGCCCCTAGTAGATGCCCCATTGCACCTTTGGTGCTCGAAATGTTGATATCGCGTGATTTTCTGGACCCTGCAAATAATGTCTTGATAGCTCTGTTCTCTGCTGCGTCTCCTAGCTGGGTAGATGTCGCATGGGCATTAACATAATCAACCCTTCTAGGTTCTATACTCGCGTGCCATAATGCTCTTTTCATTGCCTGATACGCACCAGACCCATCGACAGGTGGCGCAGTGATGTGATATGCATCCGCCGAAAGCCCGTACCCTCTGAGTTCCGCATATATCCTGGCTCCCCGCTTCTTCGCATGTTCAAGTTCTTCAAGAACAAGTATGCCAGCTCCTTCACCAATTACAAAGCCAGATCGGTCGCGGTCGAAAGGTCGAGAGGAGAGTTCTGGTGAATCGTTCCACGCAGTAGCCAAACTTTTGGCGCGCGCAAAGCCAGCGACAGCGATGGGATGGATGCAAGATTCAGCGCCGCCCGCTATCATCACGTCCGCATCACCAAACAGGATAAAACGGGAAGCATCGCCAATCGAGTGCGCTCCAGATGTGCACGCCGTGCAGACCGCATGGTTAGGGCCCTGGACGGGGTAAGCATAGTGTAAAAATCCGTGCAGGAGGGAAGGGTAAATTCACCCGGAATTGATGCTTCATGGTAATGTGACCTGCTGCAACGTTGATAAGAAGCCTAGGCACGAATAACGGGGACACCGTTCTGTAACCCTAAGGTAAACATTAATTATAATTCACCTTGGTGAGATTGTTTCAACTCACGACTTTGTCGAATGCGACGGAGGTTGTATATGCATCTTCAAGACTACCGATCCCAGAACCCAAGCATACACCCTAGGAGAGTGAATCAGTGTCTGTATCATGTGTTTCTAGCCATCGACCCGTATAAGGCAATCGGACCGTTCGTTCCCGCTCGTAATCATTTGACGGTTTCCACTCTGCATCATTAAGTGCCTCTTCAGTTGCAGCAACGCTATACTGCGAGAACAGTGGTAATCTCCGTTCGTCCTATAGCAATCATTAGTGCTTAGATTTGAGATCTGAGAACGCAGAGTTGTCACCCCGGGAGCAAGCCACTCTTTCGCATCCCATCGACCGTGCGCTGCAGGGCCATTCGGAATAATACCAGCAACTTGGCTCGGCAAATCTTTGAACATTCGACCCCGGTCTCGGAGCGACACGATGCCGCATTGAGAATTTAATAGCTGTTTCCATGAGTTTCGGGCACCTGATTGTATTAGCATTGAGTATGAGCAGATCTTCAAAAAATATCGTTACCAACACCTAGTGGGGTCACAGCGCCAAGTCCAGTCACGACGACGCGACGCATGATATATTGCTACAGAGAGAAGCTGAGAAGTTGTACCTAGTACACAACGTTTCAGTGGAACCGTGGGGTGGTTGAAGACAACTAGCCATACAAAGAGGGTGAACGGTCGAAGGGTAGAGTACTGCGGAGGTGGGTGGCAAGACGGAGGGTCGGAAGTAACGGTCACCGAACAAGAAAGAGAAACACGGCTCTCGCGGGACGAAAAGTGACATGCATGCAATCAAGACAGCTAATCAAGACAGCTCGCCGTCATGATTAATAAAACTTGATCTCATATCTTCGACTCCACGTGCATCAGCATCACCACAGCTCTGGACTTAACAGTTACTGGAATTTCTTAGCACCCTCACGACTCTATTGGACCCTCGCTTTATATATATCAGATAGGTATCGAGACATTGTTTGCACTGCGATTACTCCTCACTGAACTTTAATTGAGGCTCTTGCGCCACAACCCTTAACCACTGTAGAAGATATGGCCACTTCTCAAGATACTGTACACCCCGACTCGGCTTTACTTAGGCCACCACCACTCGACGAATCCTCAAGATCATCTTCTACCTCCTCCTTAGATACAAATCTCGTCGGGCATATTGAACCCACCAGCCCCTTCCGATCCTTAATCTTCAACGCCGCCTCGAAGAACGATACTGCGATTGAGTGCGAGGATGATGTGGGCCCGGTAGTCGAAACCCCGCCAGACACAACCGACGGCTTCGAGACGGATTTTGACGACAATCGGTTACCTGCACTTCCCCGAGAGCACCGACGATGCAGCTCTCCTGGTCTAGGAGGTGGTGAGGCGAAGACTACACATCTACTGGTTGAGCCGAGGAGAAAGAGCGTCGCGGAAGGACTCACGATTCCCGTGGAGCTTGAGAAGATAAAAGAAACTGGAGAAATTAGACACCGATACATATTGAAAGTTGATGATGAGCTTCGGGAACTACTAGCAGCGGGTGCGAGGGAACGGGAGAGGAGTATGCGGGGGAAAAAGGGAATACGCCCTGGGCGGGGGAGATTCGGGGATCTAATCTTTACACAGCGGTTCACAGCTTTTGATCGTGTGAATCGGGAAGGGGTGAAGCGTTTTAAGGGTTTTTTTGTTTTGATGTGGTGGGTCCCATGCTGCCTTGCATTTGTCTCAAGCTTTCAGCTAGAACTGACCAATGGTTATTCAGGCTCGGTGTTTGTATCTTCGTAATCAAAACGGCTGCTGAGAACTATCGTATTACTGGCCACATTTTTGCTGTCGACATTCTTTCCATCATGTTCGAGCGAAATCACCTCTTCGATTGCCTCCTGACCGACGCCATTATGTTCTTTGGTAGTACGCTTTGGAACGTGCCACTACAGCTCGCCGTACAAAGAAATACAATATCCTGGAACCACTCAGGATGGATACTACAATCAATATGGCAGATGGCATATCTCTATCTCATCGTTTCGTATACATTGTACAAAAAATGGCCCTGGATTCAAACTGTGTTCCTGATGCTACATTGCCTTGCCATGATGATGAAGCAACACAGCTATGCTTTCTACAATGGGCATCTGAGCGAAGTTTACAAGCGGCAGCGGGTTCTAGAGGAGAAGCTAGAACAGCTAAAGGAGGCGGATGCTACTACAACTTGCGCGGATGTTGATTCGGCCATTTTACGTCACCGACGTCGGTCTTCAGTGGGCCAACTCGACATATCACATTTCCCTGACGAGCTCTCCTCTAAACAAGCGTCTCGTTTCGTTGTTCTCCTCAATGCCGAGATTGAAGCCTGCGATGCGGAGCTCTCTTTAGAAGCTACTAACTCACCCCGTGTCACCTATCCCGAAAACCTCACCTACACTAACTACCTCGAGTACATACACTTACCGACTCTTGTTTACGAGCCTTGTTACCCTCGTGAAAAAAGCATAGACTGGTCATATGTTGCAGAAAAGGCTGTAGCAACCTTTGGCATCTTGTGTATCTTGGTGGTTGTGTCACAGCAATTTATTTATCCAGTCGGTGAGTTGATTTATCAACCTTGTTACGTAGCAAGCTATAATTTACTGATACTGCCGATAGTAATGGACTGCAACTCTCTCCGCAACCTTCCTCTCTCCAAGCGCCTCGCCGAGTTTCCCTGGATCCTCTTGAAGCTCGTTTTTCCGTTCATGGTGAGCTCCCCAGAGGCTTCAGTTGTTCCTGGTTAGCCACTAACAGACATTAGATGTGCTATTTGTGCGTCTGGTATCTGATATGGGAATTAATCCTGAACCTCCTGGCTGAATTAACTTACTTCTCGGATAGAGGGTTTTACGGTAAGCTCCAATAATTCTTGCTTGAGCTAGCGGACGACTGACTGGGTTACTTAGGAGACTGGTGGAATAGTGTAACATGGGACCAGTTCGCACGCGACTGGAACAAGCCGGTTCACAACTTCCTACTGAGACACGTCTACCACTCGAGTATCTCGACATTCCAGATCTCGCGGGAGACAGCCACGCTCATCACGTTTCTGATCAGTGCGGTGGTTCATGAGTTGGTTATGTGGTGTATCTTTGGGAAGCTGAGGGGGTATTTATTGTGTTCGCAGATGATGCAGTTACCACTCGTGGCGCTGAGTAGGACGAAGTTTATGAAAGGACAAGAGACACTAGGGAATGTGCTGTTTTGGATGGGCCTTTGGACTGGTCCGAGCTTCTTGAGCGCGAGTTATTTGATTTTGTAGGGAGGGATAGATGAGATGGCCGGCTGGGCTGGAGTGATTTGATTGCAGTTTAGCGGATACGTGTAGATTCTAGTTACGATTTTCTGGATTTACTTGTGTGGTGCTTTTTGCACTAGTGAAGACCTTAGAGGATAGGCTCATGGTATGACAATGCCCAAAAGTTCCTGAGGGTGAGGGTGAAGATGGGGCAGTTATCGAGTACGAGTGACTTTTATCCCGTACTTGAATATCACTAGCTTGATAGGATAGGGCCATTAACTAGTACCTTCTGACTTAGACGCCGCATATTCTCGGCTACTGGTGGTTTATATTGCTGGCACACGATGACTGACGGAAATAACTTGCAGTCTTCAGAACTTTTCCTGTCTTGAAGCAAGCAAGATCCGTTCTCGACCGTAGTGACGTTGACATTGGGGAAGTAGGAGGGACGACTTTGCCTAGGAGAGAGGTGGTGGAGTTTCAACGGCCTTGTGCCCTCTGCTGCTGAAGACCGAGGAAGTTCCGGGGAAATAGGGTAAAATGCCATGACCACTAGTGGTCGGCCGGCTTATGGTAACTTAGCTGGGCACCCCGTCTGACGGGGTGAATGCAAAATGATTACAAACAAACAAACAAAGTGACGTTGACATGTCATTATGGCTCACTCGAATACAATGACCTTTCAAAATTCAAAAAAGATCAGTCGCATAAAAAGTTGTTAAAACCTTCTGCTATCAATTCCCGTTAACCTCCATCACTGGAACAGTGGACTTTGTTTTCTGCAAAATCACTTGTATTCCTTCGTTGTTGTGCGGTTTTGCATTCTAGGGCACAACCCCGGCCGTCACCACAAATCGCACAATCAGAGCCAAGCCTGACACAGCTTTGCAACGGTAAGCGATCTGTCTCGAAATAATCGACAACGTACCAGCGACAATCCCGACCATCGACACCCAGCGACAGACCCCCGGACTAATTCAAGATGTGAGTTGGCTGCTGCTACTTTGCTGTTTGATTTTGTCTTGTTTGCGGGAAGAAGAGGACGGAGGAGAAGGAGGAAAGATATGCCCGCCACCTGAGGTTGAAGTACGAGGGATCGAATACGCAGCGACTACCACAACATATGATTTCTATGGTCGATTGAAGCTTAGAAACAGCTCAGACGGATACATGAGGGGCCACTCGAGCTGGGACTTTTTGTTGGAGCGTGTAGAGAGTTGTGGCGAATGGAGCACACGATCTTGGCTGAGAGTTTTAACTAACGACACGTGCCTTCAACAATAGGGTCAACCTTCGTACCCAGAAGCGTCTCGCTGCGTCCGTTATGGACTGCGGAAAGAGAAAGGTCTGGCTAGATCCCAACGAGATGAACGAGATCTCGAACGCCAACTCCCGTACGCTACTACTCCGTCTCCTATTCCATTCACCGACAACGGCGGTCATCATCGGCTGACATGTCGACAACAACACAGGTCAAACCATCCGCAAGCTGGTCTCGGACGGACTCATCATCAAGAAGCCGAATGCCATGCACTCGCGCAGCCGAACCCGCGATCTCCAGGAAGCTCGTCGTGCCGGTCGTCACACCGGTTACGGTAAGAGAAAGGGTACCGCGAATGCCCGTATGCCTTCGGAGGTCCTCTGGATGCGCCGCATGCGTGTCCTCCGCAGACTCCTCGTCAAGTACCGTGCTTCCGGCAAGATCGACAAGCATCTCTACCACGAGTTGTACCACTCTAGCAAGGGTAACACCTTCAAGCACAAGCGCGCTCTCGTTGAACACGTACGTTCCCCCTGCCTTACCGTATTCTGTATGGGGGATTTCGGAGACTGATATATGGGGATATGCAGATCCACAAGGCCAAGGCTGAGAAGGCCCGTGAACGCATCCTCAAGGAGGAGATGGATGCCAAGCGTGCCAAGACCAAGGCTGCTCGCGAGAGGAGACAGAACAGGATCCAGGAGAAGCGGAAGCAGCTTATGGGCGACCTCGTCGAGGAGGAGAAATAAAAAAGGGAATTCGTCTGACGGTGTACTTGGGGTTTCTTCTTTTTCGGCTCTACTGCTCGGCTTTGTGTCATTTTTTTCTCTTCCTCGAAATAAATGTTCTTTTCTGGGTTTTTTGGGAAAAAGAATTGACAGGCCTTTTGAGTTGGGGTCGTTCTCCGTCAATGTGCTATTTCGATGATACACATCAGTTACCTACATCTGTGTGGATTGATAGCCGATGGCGGGGTATTTGGGAGGGCATGGAAAAGGCGTTGGCGAATGAATGATAATGGTTTCTCGCTCTCTTGATTCGATGCTGTGAATTTAGATCCGAGTGGGCGACTTTACTGTCTTCAGTTGATTCTTTCCAACGAATAGCTCTTTCTCTGCATAGTTATTAGCTTATATGGGCTTACAGTGATTGGCACTAGATTGATGACGTCTATTATGATCCCTTGAGATTCGAAGAGCAACTGGAGTATATTCTTTTCTGCTATTGTCCCTTTCTTTCGGATGAATAGCTGTAGTCGGCTATTTGTCGTTGTGCGTACCTTGAGATGAATCTATGCGAGTGCGCTTATCGTCAATTGCGTTTTGAGTGAACCCCAGTCTGAATGGCGCCTCCTGGGGCGATTGTTGTTGACCTGCCGAACGCCAAGTTGTGGGACTCGATCTACTATCCGTCGCGCGCGTCTCCTAAACTTCAACCCCTCGCCCCGCATCCGCAACTTCTCTCATCTATCATTTCGACCACTCTTCCAGTTGCGCACAACTTTTACGACCAAACGAACCTCAATTCCATTCGCATATAACAAACTACAACTACATCAGCAGCTTTCACGATGTCAAAGTCAAAGCCGCGACCCAAATCACCCGTCCCTCGAAGGAAGCGGTACGAACCGACTCCTCCACCCCCATCGAGGTCTACTATCAAGAAGGAGAAGTGGAGAGCGACCCCGACTGTGCAGCCGCGAAAAGCAAATACGCCAGTTGTCAAGACCGAGGACGAAACTGAACCCTCGGCGCCTTTGGGGAAGCTACCTTCAGCGCCTTTGCAAACCCAGCCTTCTTTGTCGCCTAAAGTTGTCGCAGGACCGCCTCCGGGACTCGAAGCTACTGCGCGCTACGATTGGGCCAATTTTGAAAACGGGACAGGACCCGCGCCGGATATGGTCTTTTCTGTCTATACCAATCACAACACTGAAGCTTATATCACGCCATCAAAGTCGAGGACGCAGAGCATCAATGATGGTGCAAGAAGCTATGATCTCCCACAGAGAGCGACTACAAACGAGTCTTCGTCAAGTCAGAGGAAGAGGAAGCGCGGAAGCGCGGAAGCTGGTATGTGTTGTGCGAAGTGGATGGGAATTGAGCTAATGGGAATGTAGCAGAGTCACGCGTCCAGTTTGTGCCAATTGCTGGTGAAGATAATCACAGCTCTCAGCTGCGCAAACCTCGAGAACAGACACCTATCGCTGCTCCATACGAGCCATCTGGAAGCGGATCTCCTGTGCCACCCGAGAACGAGCTCCCGTTGTCCTCTCGACCAGTTAATCGGACTGATCCCGCCGACGTAGATTTTGAAAATCCAGATGGATTACCCAATGACCTTGCTATTGGATCGATTCTTGCTGGCCGCTATGATATCATGAGTATCTTTGGGCGCGGTCACTTTTCAACTTGCTTCGAGGCTTACGACATGTCCGACAATAAGCGTGTGAACATCAAGCGTTTCAATCCCCGGTGGTGCGGTGTTGGAGAATCCGAAGCCAACATGCTCGAGCACTTCCGAAACTCCTCGCGTCTGGTCAATATCGACACCACCTTCTGGGAAGCAGCAGAAGTCGGCGAAGGTTTCATCACGCAATCTATAGACACCTTCCACATCGTCACAGAAGTACTCTATCCAGACGCTACCGTGTCGCTTCCGGAATGTGCATGTTCCATAGACCACCCCTCTATCGCGTGTCCTGTCCGCCATAAGGCCCTCGCAAAGATCATGTCCCAGGTACTTTCCGGACTCGCGGAGCTCCATAGTCGCGGTTACATCCATGCCGATCTTACACCATCCAACATCCTTTCATCTACAGGCCGCGGAAATGCAGTCAAGATCATTGACTTATCGAATGCAATTCCCCGTGACGAAAGAGTCAGTTACGAGGAGGACTACAACGTCCAGACTGCCTGTTACCGCTCTCCCGAGATGATGCTCGGCTATGGCCCTATCGGAAAACACATCGACGTTTGGAGCGCGGGCGTGATCGCACTCGAACTTCTCTTTGGAAACGACATCGTTATACCTGGCGGTATCGAGGGAGCTGAACTCCTTCGGAGCCCTGTTGAAGGCCGAGACGCAATCGTTAGGCGCATGATCGACATCTTTGGAAGCGTCAAGTCGTGCGAGGGAGGCAAGTACTGGCTGGAAGTATACAAGGAGCTTGGAACCCGCTGGGGCTGGGACAAGAAACAGGGCAAGATCGAGTTGGACGAAAATAGGGGAGCCATTTGCGACGTTCTCGCACAGATTGAGAATAAGCCTCTCCAGAGGTTTCTTGCGGGTATGGTGAATACAGATTACGAGGAGAGAAGCACGGTGGACGAAGCGTTGAGGGATCCGTGGCTTGTGAGCACGCTGCTTGGTGAATGGGGGACGGTTCTTATGAATCCTGGATGGTGTGAGGATGAAGACGTGTATTCGGAAGGAGGAAGGAGGGTGAGGCGTAGGATCAGCACCCCGAGACGCCAAGTTAGGGACTTTGGCGTCCAGGCGGAGATTCCGGATAGCCCGCCGCTGTTTAAGCCAGGCCCGAATGACTTTGAAACGTCACCAACACCGCCAATGAGTAACGAAGAGGAGGACGAAGACGACTATGTAGATTTGGTTCGCTAGTGGGGGTGGGGGTGTATACGTATGATTGATGATGCCGTGTATTTCTGGGTTTGTGTTGGGGTTGGGAGTGTTTTGTATGGGTCTGTTTTGTACTTGTATTCCGCTTTTTATTGTAGCATCAGGTGTATTTCTAATGGATGAGATGCCATCAACTGCTGTTTCTTTTTTGCTGTTTTTGGCAGGGTATTGGGGGTTTTTGGGCGCGCAGGGAAAGTTGATGGCGTTTGGGGGTTAGATGGAAGGGGGGAGAGTATCTGTTTTCTGTGCGTGTATGGGTTGAGTCTGTCTGAGTAGTGGAGTTATACCAGATGCTGTTCTGATCGAGATGTGTTCAGGGTGGGGACTGATGATAGTGTTTACACCGTTAGCCTTAACTGCAGGACTGCCACTGCCACTGCTACTGTACTAAGCTTTTGCGGATGATACACTCACGGGATCTGGCTGAAATCTTTGTAGATATATTCCGCGTCTGACGTTTTTGAATAGCGGCGATTAGGTCCTGACTACTAATGATCGCAATATTGCAGCCAGGCATATGTATCATAGTCACTCTGAATTGGCGAGTGTATGGAGAATCTGGACTCTGGAAACGGCTCTGGAAACATGGGCATGAGAGCACCGGGAATAGACCGTGGGCCCCCGGCAAATACAAAATTCATGTTCGAGAATTCTCACAGATTTTAGCCAATCAAAAGCACAATCAACTGTAGATCTACCAGTAGCTATACGGTAAAGAGTGAGGGTTCTCAGTTAGATTTACCGGGGGCCCACAGTCTCTAATACTAACTTTGTAACTGAGACTCGGCGATCTGACACTGACATATGAGCCCGCCTGATACCTGACGTTGCTCGGTACAGGCTGCACTGGTGATGGAATATGGAGGTGTCGGTACATCACAAAAGTAATAGCCATACAGTGAGTTGACGTTGGCGAAATGTGAAATTAGCCCCACGCAGGGGTCGAACCCGCAACCTTGAGATTAAGAGTCTCACGCTCTACCGATTGAGCTAGCGAGGCATATATGCTAGGCAACAGCTTGTACATATATCAATAATGTAACTTTGAGCTCATGATGAACTCTGATCATTGAGTGGATGGATGTGAGACCGCTGTGGTAAAATATCCGTTGTTTGGCTATTAGCAAAATTATTGTTATGATAGCTTGAGAGAAACAAAGTTCAACTAGGCTTTGACATGTAGGCGGTTGCTGGAGAACGAACTATAACGCTGGGAGATGGTACTCTACTCTACTCTACACACGTGAGCTGGCGGATATTGTTCATAAGACGAGGCCGGATTCCGAAGGTGATATGCCAGAGGGGGGCTAATCTTTTGGGTCTGCCGTGAAAGATTCTCACGGGTTAATCTGGGGTTTGTTGAACGGAAGCGGACAAAAGAGAACAAAGGAATGACTGCAGCTTTCGAATCTTGATGTTTACAACACCTGATCTGGGTATCATAACTCCTGGCGTTTATAGCGGCTGGCATTTTGCACTACCACTAAGATAGGCATAGATTTTTGTTTATTACAATATTTGGGTCTTAATCATGAAAACAGGGTATGTCCGATCAGTTCAACGTTGTAATCCTTGGTTTGACGTTCTCTTGGCTTAAATCCGAACCATGGAATCAGAACTGTTCGCAGACATTTCTTGCTCGATCCTCAGGTAATACGGACATACAAGCACACCCCCTTCACACCGAAACCGAATTTATGTTGGGGAACGAAACATAATGTGCCAAATACCTAAAGTCACCGGAAATGACAAATGTAAGTGTAATGTCTATCTGTATTCATGTTAACGGAACCAAGTGGAGGTATGGAGCTGGTATTCACTAAATTAATCTTACTAGGAGGATATTGTGGAAGCTGCCGGAGCCAGCTGTTGGGCTGGGGGAACTGAAGCAAATGGCAAAGGCCATTCCCTCTAACGAAAGGCAGGGCCCCAACCAGAAAGCTACCGCATCAGCAAGACTCCGAGGAATATGTTTGCCTTGATGTTCCTAAGTACTTAGATAGTACCATAGACCAGCAGATATGATTGGATACCTTCAGACGTAGACCAGTACCAGTCAAGCCGGCATGTGTATACGTCTTATTGGAGAAGGTGATCAAGCTACATCACAGATGTTGCGAAGAAGTTTTGTGATACTATTGGAGAGGGTTTGGTGGCCGTACACTCCAGGAACCAGGTGAAGAGTAGTCTGAGTTATGTACCATGTTTTATAACTTGAAGTATCCTCGAGTGATCTCATGTGCTATAGCTAGTGCTGAGTTCACCCGTTACTCTTTCTTCACCCCACTTTCGAGCGACAATTCCACAATGCGATGCCCCGGGATTCTCTCTCCCTCAAGAACTCACGGCTTCATTGGACTTAAGAGGGCACCAAGGTATGGACGAAGATGGGTAAAAAATAGTCCTTGTTTGTAGTTCTGTGCCCAATATCATTTAAGTACTGCTCTAACATGTGCGTGCTGCTTATCCGAATAGATCTAATATAGAGCCCCAGCTGGTCTCACCAAGATCTTCGGTCTGTTCCCAAGACAGCATACAACCAACTGACCTATCCACACTGGCCCGGCATCTACACCCTATTCTCGAGCTTCTTTAGGAACCACCTCACGCTTTTTACAAGCAGCTCATGATCATCCTCCTGCTTCAACCCACTCACCACTATCGCCGCCACCACTCCTTCCACCCCCTTAATCCTAACAGGAAACCCTCCTCCATGGCACGCATACACCTGATCATCGACGGGAAACTTCTCGCTCAACCTTTCCCCTTTTAACCCCTGCGCGCGGAGTTTCTCACCCATAAACATCGTCGAGCATCCGTAGCGGATTACCGTTGCAGCTTTTCGCGACAGCCAGCTCTCTGAGTCCGGAAAGGTGCCGGAACGGGAGACGGTGGTAAATAGGATCTGGCCAGAGGGGGAAGAGATGCGGATTGCAACTGGAGTGTTGGGGTGCTGCAAGAGTGCTTGCGCGCGGAGGTGGCAGCCTAGGTCGAAGGCATCCTGTACGGTGAAGTGTGGGAAGAGGAGGGTATTCTGTTCCGTTGTGAGGTCGGAGAGCTAGGTGCATGGTCAGTGAGAGGTAGGGATGAGGGATGGAGGGATGTTACAGTAGGCATCGTGATGGGATTGAGGCTAACGGTGCGGGGTGTTGGCTTATCAATGCAGAGCACGGATAATACCCGGATCTCCGCGCCGGACGGGAGTTCCAGTTTTTTTTTTTCGGAGATCGGATCCTGGCACACTTCGATATCCCCGGCGGAGACCTTACTAGGGATCGTGAGAGATAGTTAACACCCTCCAGGGAATCTACCTACTTATTGGCAGGGGGATAGATTTGGTTCATCTCGTCACGCTGATGGTGATTTAACGCTGGAGATTGCGGCAATCGCTCGGCCTGCGTATGTAGCCCTCAGCATAACGTTCCGCAGTTTATGCTATTTTTCTTTGGTCAGTCTGGAGCTGTTAATCACGCCATGCTGCAATTTGATGCTCGTATACCTTCTCTACTTTCGTGGTTCGCATCTAGTCGGAGATTCAACTTTGCCGAAGGCCGTGGTGCCGATTTAGGTAGTTTCGCGGGCCATGGATTACCTGATGTCATCGTGCTGTCAACGGGTCTCTGGGGCAATTGAAGGTGCAAACTCCACCGGCACGAACTAAGTGGGATCTCAGGTGAGTAGGAGCTCAGAAACTGAAGAGTCTGAAGGAAGCTTGACATCGCAGCGCAGAAAAAGGAAAGAAAACCGCACAGATACCTCATTTGCGAATGACTGCAATTGACGGTGGGTTTGATTTGTCGACTGAAGGATGAGCAGTTGACTCTGATGATGACAATATTAACTGCTGATTGTTCATTCATCTGCAGCATGCATGCGAGTACGAAGCGGGTGCGCGGCGCATGACTGATCGCGATCGGTACTAACATGGCGGATGCGGATCAAAAACACTCCGGAACTGCGGAGCCTCCGGGAACCCGTGAAAAGTCCTACCGGAGGCCGCAGAAGTTTCCCCTTCTTGTCGAAGAAGTTAAAAGGATCTACCAACCTTACGGTTGGGTGTGTTGTTCTGACTCAATCCAAGACTGATTTGAGACTGGGATTGCATGATACGTTGTCGACCATCAGCACACCCACATCAGCATCAGCCATCCCATCAGCAATTTCCTGCAGGACCCGCGAAATAGGGAATCTTATAAGGTCAAATAAATTCCATTCGATATCCCTCCACATTCCTGTCGCCATTTTATATCTTTCGCCAACCGACTGCCATACCCAAGTACCTCCGCAAAAATTAAGCTACCGAACAATCTATCCGTACACATCACATCACAATGCGACTACCACTAGTTACTCTAGCAACAACCGCAATTGTGACCACAGTAGCGGCGACGGCAGCAAGTTTAGATTCAGAATTCGCCATAGTCCCAAAGGTGGACGAGTTACGGTGTATTGAGTTTGAGGTGTCACGGTGTGGCTCAGAACGGTTTGTTTCCCTCCCTACTAACTTATCTGGGGTTCCGCGCTTATAATTTTGCAGACATACAGGAATTGTAGTCACCTCGATGCCAGAACAAGCGCCCATGGCCACCGACTCAAGTTCACACCAAAACCACGACCGAGAAGAACAGATCCTGAGCTCCAGCCGAAGAAATCAGAGGAGAGAGATCATGGGAGGTGGAGGAGGGCTGACGGCGCGACAAGTGGTGGGTGGGATCGCGGTCGCCGTGTTGGTGGCCGTCGTGTAAGGATCCATGGATGTTGTTTTGAGTTCTGGGGGTGGTGGTGTGGATCCGTACATATTGGCGTATCAGGCGTTTTTGTTTATTGGTTGTGGG
>Ga0307512_10001759_pt1 | contig 29575 bp, 33 predicted proteins | sample 14_EM_MG_FD_200267 | JGI IMG/M metagenome (GOLD analysis project Ga0307512, IMG submission 200267) | Populus trichocarpa ectomycorrhiza microbial communities from riparian zone in the Pacific Northwest, United States - 14_EM | ecosystem: Host-associated > Plants > Roots > Unclassified | place... | reverse complement strand
ATTCACATCTAGCGATGCCACCGATGGCAGTTCCAATCGCAATTACCTTCCGCAAGACTCAACGAAGTTATCTACGTTACGGATGGTTAGGAGTTTCAGCAATGGCTTTGGGAGGTCAACAACTACGACTCAGAACGAGTCATCGATGCAACAGAGGAGCAGCGATCGCAGATCGTGTGGCAGCTCCGAAAGGGAAGTATAATAACCTCGAAGGTTCTAAAGTGGCTAGCAGGTACGATTCGCTACTACTATTGTCATTTATCACCTTTGGCACCGGATTGGATGACCGAATCGGATCGTTGTGAGGAGCGAGAGCCATATGCGGCAACTCTATTCAATTTCATCAATCGTACTCCAACAAGCGAATACGGATGTGGCCATATGATGGCATACGAAGAGGGTTTTTTGGATTGCAGTGGAGATTATGTTTATTTGTAGCCGGGATTCTCAGGATCCACGGGGCTACCGGATGGACCGTCTGGGCACTCTCAGGAGACCAGCAGATTCAGCATGTATTTAAAAGCACAAAGAGGTTCAATTGATATGTCGTATCCCTACGTGGGAATGGACAGTATTTGGTTGTCAGACAGTCCCAATTGGGTGTGACAAGTATGTGATTCGCTCAGTGAGCTTATTCGTACAACATGGTGGCAGCTGCAGTGGACCCACTGCGAGCTGAGTGTGGGTTACCTGGTACATGTCCAGGAATCCTAGCGTCGACTTGCAAAGCAGTCGACTTTTGGCTCTGCAACCCCAGGGTGAGCGGAAGAGCTGGCAGTAGACCGGGCAGGCCATCAGCGATGCCCCGGGAATGTACCTGGATCACGGCTAGGGAGGAGGCGCGTTCCGAAGGCGGCTGTACTTCTTATATACAAAGACTTGGAGCTACTGCTATTGACGATCAACTGGCCAGTGAGGAGGTCGTTTGGACGTTCTTCCTAAGAGTGGGAGTTCGTATAGGGCTGCTGGGAGTGACCGTGGAAAGCATCTCTAGTGGTGAGATAGGCACCAGGCACTAGACGGGCGAGCAGGGAGCAGCGGCGGTAGTTGCGGCAGAAGAGTGTACCAACAATGCGGACCTTCAATGACTGCTACCGGCACGCCGAGACATGACGGGAGTACTGGACGGCGGGGCTTGGCTCTTCCATGGGCGAACCGTTTTAAATCCGGACTCCTGGATATTCCTCTACCGCTCCATATCTATCATTAATTGAGGACTACCGTTTGCAGATGGAGCCGGTACCACGACAAAGATGGTGCCTACAGACGATGGGGGACTTATCCAGCGATGTACGGAGATTTTGTGACGTTTTCAGCAAAGCCAAGGCGGAGACACTCCCGCCGCCACAGTCAATTGCAACTAATCTGGAGCCCGGCTACATTGTGCCATATGGGCGGATTTACAACTTCTCGGAGTTGGGTGGAGTGATATTCTCACAATTGCATGGATTAGGATCACGTGCTCACGAGGCCGGATCGTGGATTTGGACTTAAAGATCCCATGCCATATGGACAGATTGATGAGTGGGTATTTTCTTATGATGGACGATATGTCACCAGATTATGGGATTGCGATGAAGAGTCAATGGAAGACGGACATTATGGAGGTTAGTAAATATGCCCTTTAGAGGGCTTACAGAGCTACAGGAGCAGTCACGGAATGTGGCCCATACAAGCGCAATAACGCACAGGGTGGAAACGAATGGCTGAAGCCAGAGGGATCGCGGCCGGAGATGCATCACGGCCAGAGAGAGATTGCGGCCGCAGATGGATCACGGCCAGAGAGGGATTGCGGCTGGAGATGGATGATAAGAGATGGACCCCGTCCGGACATGGATTGCGGCTGGATATGGATCGTGACCGCATATGGATGGATGACCGGAGGTGAATGACAGAAGATGGATCTCAGAAGATGGATCACGGGAGACGGATGACAATCAACCTCTTTCCCTTTTATGAAGATATTGAGGTTAAACGAAGTTATACCATTCTCGAGATCACTCACTTTGATTTAAAGCTACGATGTTGCAATCGAGCGCAGAGATGCAGATACACGATGTACTGCCGGTGGTATGGTTCCCGCGAGTACGATACCGACCACTATTCAGAGCACTATTCCGAGATACCGAATTATGCAGCTACATGCCCGAGTTCCAATGCTGAATAGGATCCCGAATCAGATCCCGAGTCACACAGCTACAACGCCGATACCGCACATCATGAAGCCCTATGAGATTAGTCTTTGGCGGAGCAACGATCTTTAAAGAGGGGTATGACAGTACCGGAATCGCAACAACCCCTACCGCGAACAATTAGCGTACCTGAAGCGCAGGGACGAAGCACCGGGAAACGCATTCACCAATAGAGGAGGCTAGCAGCGGCACAAGTGCACATGGAGAAGAAGTAACAATTGTACTCCGGGAACGGCGAATAGTGCACGCATGGAAGTGATGGCAAACACACCTACCAATGAATCAAGAAGCTGCATGTCCAAGTTACAATCCCGAATGAGATCCCGACTCAGTCTCGGCGATCCCGACTCAGTCTCGACAATCCCGCGATACACAGCTGCTACTGGAAATCAACTTCAGAATCAAGCCTAACCAAGCGAAATGGCACCCGAAGAAGCCGTATAAGATGAGTCGTCGGCGGAGCTACAATGTACAAAAGGGGGATGACTGTACCGAAAGTGCTGCGAGGAAGCACCTTGGAGCGCACTTACCGGCAGAGAATCGGAGCTAGAGCACGGGGAGAAGAATCAACCAGATTAAACGACAAGTGAACTCAGAGATCGACGATGTGGATACCCAGACAAGTGACAGCGTGCACACCTGGAGAAAGAGTGGAAAGCATACCCGGAGGAAAGCCGGCGAGCGCACACAGAAATTGGAGATGATAAGTGCACCGAGCACAGGGCGATTGTCAAATGTACCTACAAGTGCACCGACTAGGAGGATGATCAGTGCGACTGCAAGAGCACCGGAGAGATGATGACTGAGCATAGCGACTAAGATCATGGCCGAATGAATTAATATTGGGATTGAATAGGAGGATTATCGGGAGCCCTACCTACCGAAGGCACCGACTGGGATGTTTACCTAACGGCTTACCGAAATGGATGCCGAACGACCATACTGGAGGCCTATAAGCCTGCTTGACGGATGCTGAAGGAGCATGAATCCAGTTACCGACGAGTACGGAGATGTTGTGCGAATTACTGGCTGCAGGTGATGTTCTCAGATACCAACACTGGCCGACCAAGTGGTGCACGAGGGCCCGGGAGAGCGCAAGCAGGCTTGAAAATATATGGTATGAATGTCTATTACTTGAGAAGCTTACGCGATAGATACGAGGTGATATATGATTGGCCATCACTGACGGCTATGATACCGAGAGCAGAAGCTACAATCCACGCAGAGAAGTGAACCCCGCTACATCTGTGCAGACTGAGCGCGAATATGACTACCGAAGCAGCTTCCAAAGCGGCAACAATGATCATTGATGGGCAGGGCCTGCGGAGTTCACGAGGAATTGGGAGAGCCCGAGTGCTAGCGCCCTTGAAAGTATAGTGAGTATGACCGGTTACTGGCATGCTTAGAAATTAGATATACCGATGCGATGGCGATGCAATTGCCGATGGCAGTGATGATGAGCAGCAAGCGGAAGCCACCATCGATGCCGCCGAGTCAAGACGAGGCTCATACTATGATTGGGGATTTCACCGAGATTACTCTGTCTAATTCCGACAATGGCTTACACTTGATACGAGCTACGAGTTGAGATTTGATGGTCCGATGCCGGACATCCCAGAGGTGGAGATATGAAGGACGGTGTTACTTTGGATGTTCCTTCTTTCTGTTATCTCCTCTTCTCTTTACTTCTTTACTTCTTTGGATCTCGGCCCAGTACAAATGGCGTCGGCACGGGTTTTTAACACCTCCGGAGATAAGTCAAGTGGAGGTGGAGTTTCCCTGTGCGCCGGATCCGCCGAATGGCTACCATATGGTACTGATCGGTTGTGGGACTTATGGGTTCTTACGTTTGTGTACGTTGAACGGTTGTCTGATTGTTTCTTTTTCTTTCCTACTCTTGTACGGGTTTATGCAGCCCAGGGGGTCTGCACCTAAAGAGGGGGATAATGTAACGGCACGGCTGCATGTTAAGTGTCCAGGGCCGGGTAACACCAGCTTAATATATAGTCGGCTCGCCACGAGCCTTAGATCTCTAGCGATAATCTTACTACAACTACCATATACTACTCTATACTATTGACATCAACGTTTGCAACCATATCTACTGATATACCTTCCTACGAGGCCATACACTGGTGTATGCCTTTACACAGTCCCACAACAAAAATGAAAGAAACCGGCCAGCACAGCACCAGCCCAAGCCCTGATGACAGGCTCGAGCTTAGCAGACAGACATATTATCCTAAGGAGAGACGAGAAGGTGCCACTCCCCAATAAGATGGACCAAGAAATGGTGTCAGTGATCAACAGAGTGCTCTTCCACTAGCAGGCTCCGGCCCACATTCAGATCATGAACCCAAGAAGGAATGCGAAGGGCGTGATCACCGCAAGCACGCACTAGAATGTGACAGCAGAGATGGCCCTACAGTACAGCGACATCATCATCGCGGCAGCGATGACTGTCGACAAAGGAGTTATCGACATCGAAGAGAATGTGTGCTGGGAAAGAATGATGCTCCATTTGGTGCCTCTTGTATGGTACATGGGAAAAGGCACTGAAGGCCTGTAGAAGATGCCAGAGGAATTCGAAGCGGAGCACGAAGGCGTAGCAATCGCTGCCCAAGTACAGTTGCTGGCGAACCCCTGCAGCATCAGAGAGAGGAGGTAGAATGGGGAAAATGCCGCATCATCAGTAGTCTTTGTCGTGAAGGGGAACAAGGTGGCACAGCGCGTGGTCAAGATGGGCATTGATGTGGCCGGAGTATGCTACCGAGTCGAAATGTTCACGAACACAGGCCCTGATAGCCGACAGCAGCTCAGCTATGGATGGGGTTACATTGAGAATGAATGCAGCAGTACGCCCACATGTAGCTACTGCTCGGCTCATCACCGGACAAGCGATCATAGCTGCAACGTGGTAGGGTGCACGGCAAATCTGGGATTACTGTGCGGCCAGACAATGGTGAAGTGCCACAACTGCAAAGAAAATCGTATTGCGTTCAGTAACAGATGTGCGAAGAAGACTGAAGCCACTGGGGTAGCGCGGCAGAGCAGGAAAACAGGGCTAGCAGGACATGCATCCATGAGGGAAGTGACTGGGGCCAACAGAGTAGCACTTGGCACAAGATAGGCGAGAGGTATAAGATACGATGAAAGGGAGCCCGTGGCCGATGAAGAGGCAGATGATACAAGGGAGAATGAGGGGGCGAAAGGGGAGGGAGAGGTAATAATGGCCGAGACCGGTGGGGAGATCGAGATCGACATGGGAGCCGCCGCCTCCAATGATAAGAGAAGTCTAGCACAATTGCGCCAGGTCCTACCCGGGGACCATGGCGGCGCTGAAGACAGGAGTGAAACGAAAAGCAGATATCGGAATGTTGCAGGAGCTGCCCGAGGAAAGAGGAGGAATTGGAATCAGCCATTCAGCATACGAGATTAGGAAACGAAAGAGAGTTCGGACAGCAATGCGAACGGGGCGTGGCTTGGCAACTGACGAACGGACAGACCTCAGCAGGGGCGTGAACGAAGATGTCATTGTGACTGATGTTACGAGAAGAGGAGAGAAGATGATGAAGGTTATCACTAAGTATAATCAAAGAGACGTGCGGACCAGGGACAGACATGCGAGGAAGATAAACTGGAGCAGAATCATCCAACAGGGAGGAGGTGGCACAATACTAGCGGGCGACTTCAATGGACACTGCCGCAGGTGGGATCCAAGATGCAAGGTGCAACGCGATGCAACTGTCTAGGAGGTGATTATAGACAACCACGGTCTGGAGATTGGAAATGACGACCAACCCACTCACCACTGGGCATGGAATGGTGAGAAAGGTGAGTGAACAATAGACCTGACCTTAGCCAGCCGACCGATCACGCAATGGACCATACTGGACGTGCGGCATGCCACAGCATCTGACCACGAGGTGATCGAGTGGGAGTTCAGCGTCAATAAGCAGGAAGAGGCGGACCACGTCCAGGTCGTAGGATGGAACCTGGCCGCCATGACCAACGAGGACGAGAAAGCAGCAGAGATGCTGTGGATAGAACTGGAGGGACAGAGAGCTCGCCTAGACGAGGTGTTCACAGGGGATGAGCTAGAGCGGGAGGCAGAGTGTTGTCAAGAAATGCTGCGTAAGGTCCTGGATGCCAAAGCGAAGAAAATAAGAATCTGCACCCGGTCAACGAGGTGGTGGAAGGGTGAGATAATGGGGACGCCAAGCGCATTAGGGAGAGGGAAGAGGAGGGGAAATAGGTCAGAGGTGGCGGCGCACGCAAAAGCGGAACTGCAAAGGCGGATTTGGCAGTCAAAGAGCCGCATGTGGAACTAGTACCTGCTCAACAGTTGGGGGGGGGAGGTCTCTCGGGCAGTAAAGTTCGCCAACCCTCGAGCGGGAGCCACCGTGGAAGCCTTGACCGACAGAGAGGGAAAGGAAGCAAACACGATGGTCGAAACAGAGAAAATGCTCAGAGGAGTGTCGTTCCCAATGAATGATGGCAATCAGTACTAAAAGTTACCTCCAGTAGACCAAGTCCACGAGCGCATAACCGAGCAATTAGTCGAATGAGCCCTATTCTCGCAATCGGTCAAGAAAGCCCCAGGTTCTGACAAGCTGTCCTTCGGAGCCATACTCCTACCATGGAGGTGGAATAAGACGAGCATCGTAGAGTTAACAAAGGTGGCAGTCCGAACAGGACGTCACCCAAGTGTTTGGAAGCACGCGAGCAGGGAGGAGATTCGGTAACCAGGATAGGAGGACTACATGAAGCTAAAATCGTATCGAACGGTCTCCCTGCTCAGCTGCATGGGAAAAGTTGTCGAGAAATTAGTCGCCGACCTGCTGTCCGATGAGGCCCAGAGAAGAGCCCCTATAAGTGACAGGCAGTTTTGCAGTAGCAAGAAAAGATCAGCCATCGACGCAGCGGCCATCATGGTTGACACAGTGTACTCGGCTTTGAAAGAAGACAACATCACGGGTGTCCTTCTAATGGATATCATGGCAGCATTTCAAAGCGTAGCAAGGAGGAGGCAGATGCATGCAATGAAGGCCAAGCAGATAGATGGAGACCTCATAGAATGGACCGAACGCTTCCTCTCAGACAGGACAGCGGAGATGATAATCGAGGGCAATGTCCTGCACAGCCACCCCATGGAAGCTGGCATTCCACAGGGCTCACCAGTGTCGCCGATTCTTTTCGCAATAAACACCACTGGGCTAATAACGCTGGTGGAAGAGAAGTTCAAGCCGAAGGCCTCACCTTCGTGGACAACCTTGGACGGATAGCACCCGGAAATGATGTGAATCAGGTGGTCTGGACACTCGAAGCCTGTGCAGCGGAGCGCATCGAGTGGGCAAGCAGGCGAGACATCTAGATCGACACTGCAAAGATGGAGGCAGCACTCTTCACCTGCAGAAGAGGCCACATGAAACACCTTCGGCCAAAACTCACAGCAAAAATCAAAGTGGGAGACGGCTTCATCCACTGCAATAGAGATGCAACACGGTGGCTGGGAGAATGGATGGATGCCCATCTACCGTTCAAAGAGCATCACAACTGCAGCATGATAAATGCCAGGGCAGCAGAGGCCCGACTGCACGTACTGACGAGGATGCATGGAATCGTCCCAGAGCGGGTAAGGCCCATTCATTTGGCCAGCTTCCAACCGGTTGAACTATCCGGCAGCAAATGATGGTGGCACCAGGAAGAAATCAGCAGACAAGAAGATCTTCAAATCCTCCCGAAACGGCCGGCCTGGTCAACCCTGGGCGCTGTGGGCATGATGCCACTAGGTCCGCTGATGAGAGATTCAGGATTGACACCTGTGCCAGTTGCACTTGGCTCCAGGCAGCAATGATTCGTGGAGAGGCTCGCAAGCGCATGCGAAGGGTCCAAGCAAACGAGACGTACATCCACCCCATGTATGGCGCACTGTTATGCAGAGTGATCAAGAAAGACCACGAACGAGGCCGGGAGGCAGAGACAATGTGCTGGCCCTCCACGGACGAACAACTGGCGGTAAAAATGGTCGTACCGAGCGATAAGAATGCGGCAAAGAGAGAAGCCAAACGCTGGGCAAGAGAGAAGGAGGCCAAGGTGGGTGCAGGGGTCTGGATGTGGTGGACAGATGGATCGCGATCCAATGACGGCTGAGTGTTAGTCGTGGCAGTGTGTAAGCACAGAGACAGCTGGAGCGCTTTCTGGAGGTATCTTGGCACCAGACGAATGAAGGTCTACGACGCAAAATTGTGGGCCATAGGACACGTACTCCGGCACTCAGTACAGAAATGAGACACACTGCAGACACATGGTGTAATGAAGGTAGTCCTCTTCAGGGACTCGCAAGCGACCATTTGACGAATGGAGCACCTGGAACCTGGTCCAGGGCACCACCTAGCCTGGCGGATTAGCCAATGCGCAAGGAATCTCTGCGCAGCCGCCATAGAGACAGCAATCCACTGGGTCCCAGCACACTCTGGCATCCCCGGAAATGAGGAAGCAGATCCCCAAGCAATTCTAGGGAGAGAGGGCTGCAGAGGAGGCACAGTACGCGAATGAATATACACCTCTCCGGCGAACAGGACCAGACGTATTTCCGAAGCAAAGACGGCAGCAAAGGCTGTGTGGGAGGCCGATCAATGCAGTAGGGACCACGGCTATAGACTGAAAGGCAATGCTAGAAACAAGAGACCCATCCAAATGAATGGTGTGAATCCTCTGGCAGCCAGGTTCTACCGACTGAAGTCCGGACACGCGCCAGTGGGGACGTACCAAAAACCGTTCCGACACCGAGGCAATGACAAGTGCTCGTGATGCGGTGGCAGAGGCAGGACCGTAGCCCAGACGCGGGAGCATCTCTTCCACCACTGCAGCTAATGGAGAGACCAGCAGAGAACGCTCCGGAAGAAGGTGGGGAAGGCAACGGGACGGAGAGCGGGGAGATGCCGACATGTGAAAGTCTCTAAGCTGCTCTCCATAGAGAAATGCGAACAAGCGGTGATGGACTTCCTGGCAGCCACTGATATTGGGAAGTTCCCACCCAAAACGAGCGGAGGAGCAAGAGCTGGCGGGCAACGGACGGAGGAGTAAGGGCCGGCGGGCAACGGGCGAAGGAGTAATGGCCGGTGGGCTCTGCTTGATCTCATCTCTTTTCCTTTGGATTATATATCTGCCACTTTTGGATGCTTTCTTTCTTTTGTCAGAAGGGGACGACGGGTAGTAGGAGTGGAGCTCCGCCGTCTGGCCGGCCAGCCCGGAGTCGGAGGGGACTAAGGGGCTGTCATACTCTAAGTAGAGTGAATACAGTATGATTGAAACAAAAAACCGCCCGATGTCGGCCGGTGACGGTGGATGACGGCCGACATGCCGTCCTCAGCGGGCGAGGACGGGACGGACGGCCTTGGCGCCGTCCCGTCCGTCCTGCCGATATTGCGGACGGACGGGACGGTTGACAACACTGCTTAAATCCTTAGTTCATTCCGGTACACTTCGGATTTGTTTCCTAGGGTATCGAACCGACTGCACTAGGTCTGCCTGAAACTCCCGGAAGAGTATTATTCTTTGTAAACACTGATGGAATCTTGGTTGGGGTGAACGTTGCTGGTAAATTAACTGAGTTCCTCCTACGCATACGCAGTTGCCGCATAGTTTTGTACTCAGATTACTATATTGAAACTTTGCTTATGTACAGTGCTCTACCACGACCACTACCCGCTCCTACGACATGCTACAAGAGATCGCCACTGCTTCCAACTTATGCCCTTCTGCAAATAACAGTAAAGGATCATCCGTGATGTCGCGGTGGATTCCACAAGAGTATGAATATCAGTGGTGAAGCTGATTGTTCTGCATTTGTTACAATTCCGGATGGGGCGAAGGTTTTGGAACTGCGCAAGCGTTCTATAATTGGGAAACACATTTCCTGGCATATTCTGCGATCGGGTCCTGCCGTAGGTAATTTTCGGTTGCCTTTCGCATCGCATCCATTTTTTGATACTCGAAGAGCTTGATGTTTGTTTCTTCGTAAACATTCAACCGATAGTAAATATCAGTCCCCTCAAACATGGATTTTGCAAGGGAGTGTATGTTCTCGCTGGATGTCGCCAGAGCTGCCACCACAATTGCTGCATCAAACTTAGCTGCCATCCGTCCAATAAGTGGTACACCAAAAATGTTGGCTCTCGCGGTACCCTCAGCCGCCAGTCGCACGCCTTGCTGAGCACCAGTCCCTATGCTAATTATGCATCCAATCTCGGCTAGAGGGTATGCCATTTTTGCTTCTTTAATCAAATGTAGAACCGGATTATTATGACCCAGGCCACCATCCCTTAGACAGTTAGCATCTTCACCTTTCGGGGGCCTCGGGATATATATACACAAAATACTTATTTCCAGTTGGAGTTTTTATCTGAGCAGCTTTAAAATATGTTGGGGCTGCTGATGTCGCTCTGGCCGCTTCAACGATACTGACGTTTCCGAAGGGATCATATGGCACCTCATATGACCGGAACAAAGTAGCTCCATCTGCACGGGTCACCTTCTCCTTGTCTATTGACACTACAAAACTATTGGTGTACGTCAGTCAAATCGTTCGGATTCCAGGTTGGCAATGCATGTGTCGCTCAGAGGGACAAAACTCACATCGGACAGGCCCTGTCCTTGCAGGTGTATCGTAATAACTGTGATCCACCCTGCATTCGCTCAGAAACAATCTGATGGAAGATATGCTCAAGTCTGGAAGCACTAAACATAGTCCCTTTCTGGAAACTCTTGGGCTTTCCGAAGATTTCGCTTCCCATACATTCGTATAGCTTAATGCATTCGTCTACACTGAGGCGAAGCCGCCCCAGCAAGATTGCGATAATTCTATGAGAAAGTTAAGTTAACACAAAGCATCGCGATAGTTAAGGCCACCGTATCCTTACCCTCCGGTTGATGTTCCAGCTATCATATCAAAGTACTCGCATGGAAGTGTCTGTTGGGTAATAACACCTTCCTTCACCAGACTGGACATCAGATGTTGCAGTATTATCAATGACGATATCCCGCGTACGCCACCTCCATCTGCCGCATATAAGCCAGGAACATGCACCAGGGACTACAGTGGAATTTACCCAGCGCAAGAAGTCGAAGAGGCCTTCTGCCGTCCTGATCTAGGGCACTAGATGATGCGTTAGATGCACTGTAGTCTTTCCTCGGAATGTTAAGGTCATACTCAGGATCGATACTAGGGCGGTTCTCGATATTTGGGACTACATTGTCAAGTTCTTGTGGATTCAATTTCGGAGAATTTATGCATTCTGAAAAACCTGAGTCGATTCGTGTCGAGTGCGGCATATGGGGGCGATATGACTGAAGATTTGTATTTTCAACACAGCTCAGATGCTTGTTGATATTACGGATATGGCACCTTAGTCTGGATTCATATTGCCGGACCTCAGACTGAAATCTCTGATTAGCTTCAGATAAAACCATTCCGCGCTTTTGCATTTCTCCTGCGTGTTTTAACAAGGATGAGGCGATTTCAAGATTGTCTTCCAGTAGTGAGTGTGCGTTCTTTAATTTTGGCCGTAGGAGTGCAATGATCCGGTTTTGAGACACATCGAGACTGAATTCCATTCGAAAACACATGTTTTCGAGCTATCGAATGTTGAATTAATGAATACCACGACTACGACATGGTACTGTCCAGGAACGGCTAGAGAACAGAGTGCGTAGACTTACGATTTTAGACACCTCATTACCCAAGTATCCAATGTAAGGTCCCCAGTTCTTCTCGCAAGAAACTAGAAGATGTAGATGTACGTCCATGGGGTGATTGTCTGAGGACGAGCATTCACCTTCACTATATAGTCTTTCTAAGTAGCTCCTAGTTCTGCTCGGAATTTGGATGAGAATCCAAGTTGAGAAATTGTTCCGGTGGGAATAACTCTGATACACAGAACATTGGCGACACGACCAAGGGTCTAGTAGTTGTCTACCATGTTCTTCGAAATGGCGAACATTGTAGCTGATCTCTATAACATAGTTAGGGATGGAGTACCGACTGTGATTCACCTCGAACATACCAGAAACAGCTGAACCTATTTCGTCTTCGTACATATGACGATAACACCCTCCGCCAAAATATTCTTCACCACGGCAAGCGTCCTGGCTAAACTTGAAGACACACTGTAGGTATCTTGGGAAAACTCGATGGAAGTGACACAGCATCTTAAACATTTCAGCTGAAATTTTAAGTCTTGTCCAGGAATTCCGTTGAGATATTATGCTAAGCACGCACATTTAGCTCCCATGACAAGTTTGATGGTTTTGATTGCGGGTATCTTACAAGAACTTTGTTCCACCATCTTCTACATCTTGTACTTCCTGTAAGTATTGTTCCAAATCTTTAAAAGAGGAAATTGTAGAAATATTGCGAGAGTTCTCTGTCCAGCAGTCAGACATTCCGGGTTACTCGGGTGAGGCGATTCTTCCAACATACCAGCTCCTTGGATAAAGATATCCAATTTAACCTTGGACGGATCGCTAACGAACAAAAATTCGCACTTCTGTTGCAATTGCTCTTCTAGGTCGTGTACATCATCTCTCCCACGCACGGTCCGTGGGAGCGCGATGGGGTACTTCTCCCATCCGAGCATTTGGTGTGGCTGAAGTTTCGAGTTGGTTAATTCATGAGTTTACAAGGGGTTATTGTGTACCTACAACAGTCATCGGTATGGAGCTCACAAAACGAGGCGACAATGATAGTGCGTTACCTTTTACCAGTTGTATGGATTTTGGCTTGCTAATGGATGTATGCTGTCATTTTATCGGGACCGAGTGTGCGGATGGATGGTGGGGATTTAGACTGTGTCCGCCTATTGGATGCTGACAGCAAGGTAAGTCTTGGCGCCAATCAATATTGTGTGGTAGTAGATTTATTGACCCCGTCGAATGCACTGTCCAGGTTTGCGATATTTATTGTCCAACCAGAATCCTATGATTGTAGTTGACATTCTGGGTGTGTTGGTAACTAGCCTCATGTGAACTATCTAACCGCTCGGTTCTCAATGTGTAGTGCCCGCCCAATTCTTGTACGTAGAGTAGCGCCGTGTCGTCATCGGCTAACGACGTGGCACCTTGTTACCTGAAAGATCACAAAAAAGCGTGCGGTGCAAAAACTTCGTTTTGTCCAAGGCCTCTAATTTGAGATGTCCTTGAGGTACTAGGTCGCTGCTGTGCGTTGGCATGTTTCATTGTTCGTTTTCCACACTAGAAAATATTTTCATAGAATAATTAAGAACTCGACAAGCTGGCCAGAAAGCATGATAGATAGACATTCTTTACGATTTATGATGGCATGTGTTATGGAGGCGGATAGTGTGTTTTAATCTTGCCGTATTCACTGTCTAGTGTATGACAGTGCCCGATTCCCCTCTCCCTGGTACATTTTGGTTGGCGGAATGGTATGCGCATGCTACCTAAAGCCGAATCCTACGAACATTGTGCAACGATGCAGGAATCAGAATCGCGTTAGAACTAGCGCATCGACACCCAGCCAATCGGCCCACAGTTCTTAAGCAGCGTGTGGAAGGGGTTTATTTATTAAGTGCTAGTATCACGCACAGCAATTTAAATCGCCCTGCAAGCTTGCTCAGTTACATGGAGAACGGCTCAAGATTAGCACAGTTGAACTATACTATTGAGGTCCATAAACCGGTGCCGGGCGGTGCTGTAAATTTGTTTGAAAAAGCTGGTAACTTAAAACGGGTCTGGCCGGAGTTCTCAATTATGTAAACCGGTGGAGGCCTTAGAAAAGCCGCACATGAGAACACCCTAGTACATTACCCTTAACGGTATGTTCCAGCCGTACGCCCGCCCGACATCCCGCTCCATCAAAATGAAAGCGTTTCATGTCGCGGTTGGTCCTTTGACCTGCACAAATACTGCCGAGCTGTCACTTCAAAAACATTAGAACTGAGGTAAGAGAGTGAGTTGTATGGGGTAGATATCGAGTACCGTGATCTCGTCTCAGGTCGCCATTGGTCCCATCATTCTCGACTTGACTGCTCGCAATAAGCAAGCAAAAGCAAACGAAAATTGGATCGAGTTCGTCATTACCTATCCCTGGGTTAGGGTTAAGCGGTGATCGATAGCATGTACTCTAATCCGAGCCCTACCGCAGATTGGGTCCGACCTGTCCGCTTGAATCACTGTTCCCGACCTCCATGTATGCGAGGCCATTAACCGAGATTTCCAATTCAGTCAATTCACAAAAGCAGAAACGATTTGGAACACAAACAGCGGTTCTTGTCTTTGTCCGGCCATCAAGGTCAGTCTGTGGTAAAACATTCAAGACCCTGGGGAGCAGAGGGGACTAAGGGGCTGTCATACTCTAAGTAGAGTGAATACAGTATGATTAAAACAAAAAAAAAAGACTCTGGGGAGCCAGCAGTCAAGACTACCATACGGGAAGATGACGACGCGGCCAAGAGAGCCGCCAAGCTATGCGAGAGAGAGACGGAAGGCAAGTCGGGATCTGGGACCTCAATGTGGTGGACGGACGAATCTCGAACGGACGATGGGAGAGTGCGAGCCGCAGCGGTGTGTTTAAACGGAGATGGCTAGACAGCCTTCCGCTGCTACCTTAGCACGGGATGAATGGAAGTGTTCGATGCTGCACTATGGGCAATCGGAATCGCACTCCGAAATTCAGTCGCAAGAGCAGAGGCACTGCGAGCACACCCAGTCACGACAGTGGTGGTTATCAGTGATTCGCAGGCAGCCATCTTACTGACGGCGCACCTAGACCCAGGGCCAGTGCGGCAGCTAGCAAGAGCAATCGACGAGCATGCTAGGGCCCTCCATGCCCACGGCATCGAAGTTGTGATCCACTGGGTCCTGGGACATGCAGGCTTCCCCGGGAACGAAGAGGCTGACCGCCAGGTGAACAAGGCATGAGAAGGTTGGGGTTACACAGAACGCGAGCGAATATACACTTCGGTCGCGAATAGAGCTAGACGAATCTCCGAGGCAAGAACGGCGGCGATTGCGAAGTGAGAGGCCGACAGGTGCACCAAACACTACGGCTATAGGCTGAAGGGCAAAGCTGGAAGCAAGAGACTCATCCCAATGATAAGTGTGAAGTCATTGGCAGCAAGGTTCTATAGACTGAAGAGCGGGCATGCACCGACTGGAGCGTACCTAAAGCGGTTTGGACACCGAGAGGACGACATATGCTGGTGGTGCAGAGGCGGAGCAGTACAGACGCTGGAGCATCTCTTCCACCACTTCAGCCGATGGAAAGACCAGCAGAAGACGCTCTGGAAGACGGTGGGGTAGGCCACAGGCTGGAAAGCGGGCAGATGCTGACATCTGGAGATTTCTGAGCTGTTTTCCACGGAGAAATGCGACCAAGCGGTGATGGACTTCCTGGCAGCTACTGAGGTTGGGAAGTTCCCGCCCAAGCAAGTGGAGGAGCGCGGGTAGGAGTAAGGATGTGTGGCTCGGGGGTGGTCTCTCTTTTCGTTGATGTCTTTGTTCTTTTCAATCGTTTGCGCTTGCTTGCTTTCCTTTGTCAAAGGGGACGATGGTAGCAGGTGGGAGCTCCGCCATCTAGCCGGCTCGTCCGAAGGCGGAGGTGTTGTCTCTAGACTCTGTCATACTCTAATTAGAGTGAATACAGTATGAATAAAACAAAACAAGCAAGCAAAACATTCAATATCAAAACTAGTTCCTTTAATTTCCTACCGAGAAGATCGTACATCTCGCACACATAACCACCAACCTCTAACAACTTGAGTGTAAGCCCTGCTTCTATCGATTTTGACTAGCCAACAACCCATATTCATCTAACCCCATAGCCGCAATAGCCGCCTCACACGCCCCATCCTTCGCCCACGCCTTCACAGACCTGGGGGGACCAGCATAAGCCCTATCCCCAAGCTGCACCGTACAAAGCCACACGGGAACATGAGGAGCTCCCTTCATCTCGAACGAATACGTAGGAGCCGGCAGACGGTATTTATTCGCATAGTCATTAAGATAAGAACTAAACGAAGGTACCTCCGCGGTTTCGTCCGTCGCGCCCCGCGCTAGCTGTTGCGATGCTTCTATGTCATTATCAGCAATGTAACACAGCGAGGAAGCCAAAAAAGCCGCACCCTGCATTTGTCGAAAACAATCTATCGCATACGGTTCCATCAGCTCGCGAAACCAGGTATACAAATCCTGATATCCCGCGAGCCCCAACTCGCGATGCATGCCGCCAACGTACGCCTCAAACAGGCCGCCAAGGACACGCTCGCTCTGTCGTGGGCTATCGTTAGTCGCTGGGGCGATGATCAGTCGCGGCACAAGCCCGAGGGTGCGGCTGAGGTGGGCGTAGAAGCGGTTGTTGATCAGGGCCCTCATTAGGATCTAACATCATTAGACGTTTCTAAGCACGGCACGGGGATCCTTACCGACATCCGCCCCTCATCCATCTCTGGAAAGTGCACGTCGAGTAGGTGCGCCGTTAGGCCCTTGAGTATCGAGTCTCCCAGCCATTCGAGGTGTTCGTTGTCGTCGCGCTGTTCTCGAGTGGCGGGGGAGAAGGTGTTCCAGTTGTTTTGTTGGATCCCGGCGGAGGTGTGCGTGAAGACGCGGCGTTCGAGGGATTTGTCTTTGAAGGTGTAGAGGCGGCGAGGTTCGAAGGGGATGGCTGGGATGGTGAAAGATAGCTCTTCGGTGGGGAGACTGGTGTTGCTGGTGTTGTCGGCCATTTGGTCGGTGGTGAGATGGAATGATGTGGTGGCGAGGATAGGGGCGCGGTTTGTTGCATTCGGAATGTCAGGTGACCGGATGAGACGCGGCACAAATGAGGTAGGAATAGCCCTGGCACCAATCGGAGATGTTGCAGCCATCCTGGCAATGCATGCCCCATTGTCGTATCACAATCTCCGCCCACCCACCCGGTCATCCGGAGAGGGAGCGGAATGGAGCACTCTCGTACTCAAAATACAGTGCATACAGTATGATTAAAACGAAAGTAAACAAGTTCTAAGCACTTCTATCTACTCGAGTAGTGACTTGGCGGAAAATGACGCTACTAGCCAGACCCATACATAACCTCGCGACGCTGTTTGCATACTGTTAAGCCGTCTGCGCATGCTCCCCCAAAATTCGCTAACATGTGACAAGCAATGTTTGCGCCGGGGAACTACTGCGTTTCAACTACTACATATATTTCGTTCGCGTCAGAATAGTATGATCTTCGGCTGAGCACCCCGCGAGTTCGCAGAGGATATCCGGAGGAGCGCCACAAGATAAAGTATACATACAAAATCATTTCGAAATTACGATCGCAGTTATCGTTTCTAGACATATTAAGTTACATAATAATTCCGTACGGTGTAACAGGATGAGATGGGGTTTTGTTTGCCATGGTTGCCGGTGGTGCCAAGCTTGATCCACGGTTTGTTTGTAATCATATTGCATTCACCCCCGAAGGGAGGTGCCCAGCTAAGTTACCCAAGCCGGCCGACCACTAGTGGTCATGGCATATTTGAACCCAATTCCCCGGAACTTCCTCGGTCTTCAGTCGGCGGAGGGCAGAAGGCCACTAACCCACCTACCTCTCTCCTAGGCAAAGTCGTCCCTCCAACTTCCCGCTACTCAAATGGAGGGCACAAGGCCACTAACCCACCAAGCTCACCCCCAAAAACACAAAAACACAACAAAAAGCAAAGTAAAACAAAAGAAAATCGCAAAGTACATTCTTGCCCTGCAGGATCTTCAAACCATATAGGCGCGATCAAAACTGCAACTCTTCCACCTCTCCTTCATTCCTAAGCCCCACTCAGCTAACCCTGCCAGGGTTGTCAACTTTCATAGCTTCCACCATGGCAATCATACACTTCTGTAACTCAGCGTTCATCATTATATTTCGTAAAGACCCGACTCCATGGCAATCACCATTACTTTTTTTTTTGCCTTTCCGGGGCTGCAGAATGTCCCCTCTTTCATTGTCCTCCACTCCCTCCAGGACGTCTTCCACCCCTAACATTGTCCTCATTCCCCTACTTTATCATATTCCTGAGTTCGATCTCTCAGTCACGTGACCCCTCTGATCTCCCCCGTCAGTGTCGTAGTGATTTCGGAGATGTCGGCTCGCTGTTTGTCCTCGTCCCCATATCATTTTTTCCCCTATCATCCTCCTCTCTCCTAGCCATTGCCGAAGCTCGAGCATATCAAGAATGTATAAGTGTGGGTGGTGGGGATATTAATCTCAGTGCTTTACCTGGTCTCCCTGGATCTGCATCCGATCCGGCATTATTCATAGCCGTAGTGTTGTCCTTTTTGACTTGCTTCGCCCAAATTCGAGTTATTATCTCTCTAGCCAACGGTGTTCCCATCCGTGTGCCCGGTTGTCACTGTAGTTGGGGCATGATCGTATGATCATTCATTGGTGTTTGTGGTGTTGTTTGTTTCTGCTTTTCCAGATCTGGCGCATGCCTCCTGACTTCACCCAAGTTTTTGATATCCACCACAAGGCTTCCAACGTGGGTTTTGAGCGTCAGCGCTTCGGTCTTCTGCTTGTCGATTTCTCAATGGAGCTTTGCGAAATGTCCCTCCCAGACTTTGATGACACCCGTTCCGACTATCTTCTCAGCCATATCCTGGGGCATATCTATATCACGATCACCCTCTTTGGCATAAGCCTTCTCAGGCACACCGGATTGTTGTTGTATCGGTGTTTGAGAGACTCCCCAACTCGTAATCGTCTTGGGGCCAGTTGTTGGTGCTTTGCCTTTCCCCATCTTCTTGTTGGGCTTCTTCTTTCCACCAGGGGCAAAAATGGGAAGCATCGAAGAAGCGACTGTGTCAGTATCGTTATTGAAATCATAATCGGAGCAACCAGAAGAGGTATCTGAATCCCCCTCATTATCTTCATCGACCATCTCCTGCAATAACCTAAAGCGGGAGGGAACAGTTCTGGAGGTGCAGGAGCTTGTGCTGGGCGCTGAGGTTGTCGAATTGCGCCCAGCTCTAGGCATCGTGAGACCTTAGAGGATTTACGGGGCGGCCTGTGGTTGGCCAACGACTCACGGCTTGGCAAAAGCTAGCGTTGAGGTGGTGTGTCGAGGTGTCGGTTTGCTTGATCCACGGTACCACCCCGGCGGAATTAACTACATCTGATTACATTCACCATATGAGCCCATCCATCATAAACAGCAAGAGCCACTGAAGTGGCAAAGGCATCTCGCTAGCAATCCCTTACTTTATGAACTTCATGACACAGATATAATACTTAACAATATCAACAAAAAGAAGCCCACCGGTGATAGTGAGTTTGTTACAAGGAGGAGGATAGGAACCTAGCGTATATACAGTATCTCTCAAAATTGTCTTGATATCAACCGATAGGTACCAAAACCGGGAGTCTCTGAGATGGTGGTAGGCTAGAATATGCTGCCAGATATTATGCTGAGGAGGAACATGATCACCGTTCCCATTAATGGAAATGAGATATGTTTTACTTGACCTCTGTTGACCCATAAGCATTATTATTATCAAATGTTTGCGACTAATGGGGATAGCCAAATCTTCTTGTTCCCAAAGGTCGCCTTGCTTTCAAATTCGTTACTCAAAACGAGTAGAGCTGAACCGCACCTACTAAATGAATTGTCTATGATCATTCAATTTCTGACGAATTATTGTTGAGAGCAAAAGAGAAAGAATAAAGAAGCTCAATTGTCTGTCAATACCAGAGAAGGAAAACAGTAGACTTATTTACATAAGAGAGAGAAGGAAAACTCCGTGCCAACTGCCAAAGCCGGAGCTCGAAGCCGAGTACCAGTGCTGACCCCTCATCCTCGACATGGAGCCAGATGAGGCTAGTGGGGGCAGGCGAGGCTAATGGGAGCCGCAAGTCACCAGCCTCATCCCCGAGTCCAGCAGCACTGAAGACTAAGGAAGCCACTGGGCCAAACTCCTAGTCAACAATCATGTTGCTTGCAATCCTTCAGAATATTCGGCAGCATTAATTTGACATATAACCTGTCGTAAAAGTTATATCAAACCACACGTCTGAACAGGTGCTCATGCTGGTGGGGCAAGGTGTAAAATGTAGGTTTAATACTCCACAGGGTCTATCTACCTAAATTACCCGAAATACACTGGTATTCAATTGAACGTAAAGGGAAACAAGGCTACTTGTTTCAACAGTCTGGGGTTATTCCCATGCCAGACCTGTCCATCACTCCAGATTCATCGAGTTCAGAGAGTACAACACAGAGTAACTGCATAATATTTAGTTTACAGAGCGACAGGCATGTTCAGAGCTAGGTAGCACCCCCGCTAATGGCTTCGACAGCGAATCAGATTTTGTGTGTTCCTTGAGAAGGATTTGTTCTACGGCAATAGGTTAGACTGTTTCCCTCAGAGAATCATTTCCTACTATACGACGAATCTATAACCCTGGTTTAAGTACAGATATCACGAGCAGTGCCCCTAAGCGGGCTGCCCCGGCCGGCCAGCATGACGCCGGGCTAGGCCAGCAGGCTTTTTGCAGTGTAGGCTTTTCACATGGCGTCCGGGCCTGGCCTGCGCCAAGGCAGGCCTCAGATTCAGACCGGCCTGATCTGGGGAACATCCTCAATTGCTCTGGGCTGATGATACTTAGAGATGCTAATTCAATTCAGCTGACTATGACCAGCTGAGTACTATTGAAAATACGGAAGTATCTACATTTATCTTACAAATATTTGTACTTTCTTAAGTATTCTCCTTACGATGAGACGGTACTTTATGGATAAGAATAATGTGGTGTGTTGATAACTCTTAATACTTTTGTTATTATTTATGTTTAGGTTGTCTAGAAAGTTCCGGTTAGAACTTGTCTAGAACCTTCTTTTTGGTTCCGTTAGATATGGGATTTATCAGCACTTATCTTAAAAGAACGTGCCTAGTTGGTTCTGTTATATTCTTTATGGTTCTTATGTATTATGTACAGCTGCAGAGTTTTTCTCTTCCTGTTGTGGTTGTTGATCCGCGACCGTGGTCACGAACAATCACCCATTTATTATTGTATATATAGATACTATTTCTCCGGTTAGAGAACAGTCCTTTAGACTTGCTCAGACATCGATACGGAATACCATGATATCTCCTCTCAAAATCCTCTTCTCAGTATATGCGTGCCTCTCGAACACTTCTTGAAATCGTTATACTCGCAATAATTCTTCTTCGTATACTTCTTCTGAGATTCTAATAAATTTCTTCGGACTTTCGCTGTTATAATCAAATAAGTGCGGAGATATGGGTTCAGAGCATCCACCAAGTATGTACACTCCGCGAAAAAACTAGTCCATTCATGGAGGTTGGATATACTCTGGTTGATTCACCGGGTTCTCTGGATAGGCTGGTTACTTTGCGGAGTAACATCTTCCATGAATGGACTAGAGCATCTATTTCCATTCTTTGGCAGTGTAAGTAAATTATATAACTTTCCAGTTAGCTCATAGAGCACTGATATTACTGGTGTATTCTTAGAACTCGGTTATTGTGTTGATTCACAATAATTCCACTAGTCCGGACTGGTCCACCCACGGATTACTGGAATCATTGGTGCTGAATCTCTCCCCTAACTGAAGCTAACTTGACTTAGTTATCCGCAATTGAAATGTACAATGAACTAAAGTACAGGTGGCTGTTCAACCCTAAACCTACCCTATTCCAAATCATCAGTGAACTGATTGGAACACACTATATCTTTTGACAGACAGTATCATGCAGAATGTTCTAGTCCAGTCACGGAGGATGTCCCTCCGCGGAGAGACCAGTCCAGTCATGGAGTCCCACCCTCAGTGAGTTGACTGGTTCATTCGCGGAGTGTACCCCTGCACCCAACCTCCGTCACTGGACTGGTTCATTCGCGGAATATACACACAGAGTTAATTCCGCTCAACGTCGTGGAGCAACTACAATTACCCTGTGCTCCATATCCTGACGTGAAACCAGCTCTTCCTCGTCGTCCTCTATCTCCTCCTACGCATCCACATTGTCGTACTTCCCGAGACCCTCTTCTTCGTCAATATCTCGTTCTGTCAAATCACTTTTGTCATTTTCCTCTTCCTCTGCCTGGTCCTCTTCCACCGCCACCACCACCACCTCCTCTTCCTCCTGCTCCTCGTCCTCCTCGTCTTCCACCACGTCCTCCTCATCCTCCTTCTCATCCATGTCGTTGTCCTCCTCACTACCCTCTCCTTCTTCAATATCCTGCTCTGTCAAATCACTGTCATCATCAACAGAAGTGGAATATGTTTGCACCGTTGCCTCTCCTTGTGTATTTGCTTGAAGTCGCTTGTGATTATCATTGAGACCGGGACTGGGCCTTGGTATTGTCTTCCGTTTAAGATTGAAAATACCAGATGGTGCTGCTGAAACACCATTGTTTGTGCATTGAACTCCATCAGTTTGGCCATGGCAATGAAGTGTGCACTCAACCTTCGCTTTGAAGCACTTGCAGCGAATTGTATTGCAGTTTCCTTTACATCCAAAACGTACTTGCATCAGTTCAGCTGGAGACTGAAGGCGTGCAGCCTCCCACAAAGGAGGCATACGATGAATACCCTGCTTGAATGTCGGAATTTGATGAGGAATTGTCGCTGCAAGGCAGTCCATATTTTTCGTACAATACAACCCCTGCAGAATACCGTATTCACACTGCAAGCCATAACAATTGCCATGCTTGAATTCAACCACTCTGCAGAAGATGCGCTTGTTATCTGTTGAACATCTATCCTCTACTGGAATGTTTAGGCGTACAAGGTCACCCTTCTCAAATACTTCTACTTTATTGACTTTGTTATATCTCGTTTCCATAGCGCTGACCTTTCGCTGTGTATTTGCAATAACTTGGTTATTCAAATGCTGAATCGCTTCGGACTGCATTTCCAATGCAGGCTGGAGTTGAGTGTCCGCTGAACGGCTGCCGGTTGCCTGCAGTTGTGGATCGATGGATGGTTCGATGGATGGTTCGATGGATGGTTCGATTGATTGTTCGATGGATGGTTCGATGGATGGTTGGATTGCTTTGTGTGATGCTCCATCCTCTACAAAGACCGCTGTTGATCGCGCGGCTGGGGATATTCGTGGACGATTGGGCATCAGTTGCTTGAAGACAACCTCATGTTGACTTTTTCCTGTTGTTGAGTGAATAGTGTTAGCAACGGTTCTGGGTAAGGGTCGGAAGTGACCCGTTTCCCAATTGGCGGTCCGGGTTGTCATTGCACCCTAACTGTCAATTCGGGTCCGGTTCGATGGACCTCTCACAACCTGTCTGAATTGGGCGGGTTGTCAGCGGGTTGTCCAGCGGGTCCATCTGTGGATTCATATAATGCTCTTGTTTCTTGCTTTATAATAATAGTATGTTATCAAAATCGCATTTTCAACATCCAATAATGACCTTTTGCATGTTTTGAAGATTACAATATTGACAATTTTGGAATCAGTATTTTTCCATGTCTGTTTGTGTTTTTGCGTTACAAGGCTGTCAATAGTTCTGTTATGAGCTCAAATATCAGCGCGATACCCAGGTTACCCTATATGCAATACGAACAATTGTTGAGGCTCAGGAGATGCTCGTATCATGATGGGGTCACAAAGAAATGGTGAACTATTTTAGCCGAAAAGGCAGCCATTACTTGGGATATGAATTTGTTCCACCAAGCGACATTTAGATTAACCAAGATGCAAGACAAAATATCATTGACACTCCGTTGGCGCTCCGTTGATGCTCATTCTCGGAACGGGGCAGTGACTGTGTCGCTTCCTTTCTGCCTATAAAGGCTGGCAATACAATGAGTATGTGTATTCGCGACCAAATTCAATCGTAATAACCTTACTTACATGACTAAAATTTGTTGACGCTCTTTTCACGCTCATTTTCAGAATGGAGCAGCGACTGTTTCGCTTTCTCTTTTGCCTATAAAGGCTGGTAATATGATGCATATGTGTATACGCAATGATATTGGATCGCAATTACCTTACTTACATGACCAAAATTCGTTGACGCTCCGTTGGCGCTCCTTTTCATCATGGGGCAGTGACCCTATCGCTTTCTTTTTTGCCTCTAAAGGATGGCAATACAATGGTTATGTAAATCAGTGACCTGATTGATTTGTAATTACATTATGTACATGACCGAAAATTGGTGACGCTCCGTTGACATACATTCCCAGAATGGGGCAGTGACTGTGTCGCGTTCTTGCTTGCCTTTAAAAGCTGCCAATACGTTGGTTATGTATATTCGTGACCAAATTGAATGGTAATTACCTCACTTACATAACCCAAATATGTTGAGGCTCAGTTGACGCTCATTTTCAGAATGGGGCAGTGACGGTGTCATTATCTGTGTTTCCTATAAAGACTGCCAACACGTTGATTTTGAATGGCAGCAGCCAAACCAGGTCCGAATTACCCTACTTACAATATCAAAAATTGTTGACACTCCGTGGACGCTCATTGTCAGTATGGCACACTGACCGAGTTGCTATATGTTTTGCCAAGAAAGACTGCCAACACGTCGGTTTTGGATTGCAGTGACCAATGCAATATTCAATTTCCTGACATATAAGACCAAAAATCATTTACGCTCCGTTGATGCTCATTTTAATGTAATGTTGGATCAAAATCTGCTGCCATTGATAATTGTACGGATGATTATTTGAACTCATCTGATGCTTTTTGGGCTGATTCTGACTGGATCCTGTGGCCTTACTAATATCCTGGCACGGGTCACTCTCATTGTATTAAAAGGTATGTAACACGCTGAATAACACATTTCGCCTTCCATACATTTGTTTATTGACTACCAATTAGACATAACTGGTCACTATTCTTCCATCATAATTCTGTAAGTGAAATTCTCGGTCAACCAACATAAAGAACCTCCTGAAAAGGAATTGTCCCAGTCTGTCCTGCGTGTTCCTGTTTCCACGAATCCTCCTTGTTTCGGTAGCATTCACCGTCACTAACCCATTTTCAGTTCTTTTCACTGACCTCCCTATTGGCCGAATCACTCTGGGTGTATTTGGAGCGGCACACACATTCAGCTGCTCAGGGCATTCTGGATCCCCGAAGCAATTCTCAAGCTCTACATCTGATTCATTGTCTGCATCACAGTCGTCTTTGCTCTAATTTGGATTATCCAAGTCACCCTTCCAGTTGAGGCAGTTTTCAGTGTCGGAAACACTTTCGGGTACACTGTCATCATCGCTTTGTGCTGGATGATGGTCGATTCTCTGTATTTGGCGAACATTCAATACTTGAGTTCGTCCTCCCGAAACAGCGGCACGTGACCGAGGCCGGGTAATGGCCATTCTATATAGTCGGCTCGCCATGAGCCTTAGATCTCTAGCGATCATCTTACCAATACATCTACATCTACTGTCACTCGCATCCACGTTTGCAACGGTATCCTACAATTACCATACGTATGCCTATCAGGCCGAACGAAGGCGTACGTGCCCTTACACTATTATCTCTTTTCAGTAAACGGATACGTTTTGCTCATGGGATTTCGCGAGTTTACCCCTGTCCCGACTCGCCACACCAGAGAGTCGACAGTTAACATTACTCCCTTCTAAGGGAGATAATGAAGGCCATGATAACTTTGAGCACGGATCTTGATTGCGTCCTCATTCAATTGAGCCCCTGATGGCAGTGGAGAAGAGTTCAGAGACTAATTGGCGCACGAGACGCGTCACCAGCGGCGATGACGATAATTGTCACAAGTTCAAGCAACGACTATTTGACCCTGCCAACCTGAGACATCGAATACTATAGATATTTTGGAGTTCGAACAGCTTCCCGACCAGTCAATTGAGCGCGATCAACAGTCGGGGAAACCACAATCAATGGCGTGATCTTACGCCTGAATCGGCAATATCGAAAAGCAAGCCGAATTTGAGAGACGATTCACGAGTCAGTACATTTACGACTACATTCCTTCCAACTGAGCGAAGTGCATCTAATTCAATTTGCTTGTACACCTACAGCTCTAGCAACCTAGAAGATGCCCAATGGCGGAAGCATTCTACAGCCACTTACACATACAGAGGAGGAAGTTCCTACGAAAGAAGCACTCTCACGGCCACGGACCTCTGCCCGAGCGAATTGCACTTACAGAGGTTTACCCCACGATTGAAGTACCTCCTGACCTGCAACGAAATTACTGCGGAGAATCATTGCACAGCGGAGGTACTCTTACGGTCGGGACCTATACAAATCTGCCGACCTCCTACGATGACGATGATGACTTCTCAGCACAATTGTTATGGACAATCGAAGTCCACCCCCCGTATCTTACGCAGTTCATGAACTCTATGTTCGTGACATACACGGAGAGAGGCAATGCATTCGAGCTCTTATCGATTGCGGCGCTACCAGCATCTCCATGGCGCCCCGACCACTTCGGCGGCTTGGACAGCCATCTGAGCTGGCATACATCGCCACTTTCGGTCTTGATAACCGGGTATGATGTCGGCGTAAGATAGTCGCAAAATGACAATCTCATGCTACAAGCCTCATCATGGCGCCCAGACTGCTTCGGCGACGTGGACAGCCATCAGAACCGGCATACATCGCCACTTTCGGTCATGATAACCGGTAATGTTGTCGGCGTAAGATAGTCGGAAAACGACAATCTTGTGGCTGGCTATTGAATATTGGGTGCTGGTTGACGAACCGGATGTCCTCAAGCTTATGATGGCTTATGATCTCGTACTTGGTTCCAATCTAGGAATCCTGAAATTGACTGGTCTAGAGGCCAGTTGCTAGGTTTGCGGACGCCGGTTGGGAATTCCGGAAATGAGCAGACTATCACTTCGCTACCCCAAGGAGATTGAAGTGCGGAAGACGGTGGATGTGAACCATTCCCAGCTGTATATCTTCAGTTCTTGGGGGCCACCGCATTCGATGACCTGCTTGCTAGAGAGGTTGGCGCAGCCCTCGCCATACGTAATGACGAGGGCACCGGTCTGCTGGGAGCATCAACAATGTCGGAAGGCGTCACCTCGGGAAAACGAGGTGGGACCAGCCCTGGCCGATGCTGAATGGGCGGGCAGAGAGCTGCGGCGGTAGTTGCGTCAGGAAGTGGTCCGCAGGGGAACCCTGAATGACGGCTACCGGCTCGCCGAGTCACGAAGGGAGTATTTGGCCGATGGGGCTTGGCCCTATTGTGGCGAACCATTCCGATCCGGGCTCCCGGATTTTCCCTTCGACCGGTTCCATACTTTCTTTCATCTATGTGGCTGAAACGGATGGAGCAGATTCAGAGCCGTTGTAACGGCACGGCTACACGTGACGTGTCCAGGACCGGGTAACCCCCATTTGATATAGTCGGCTCGCCACAAGCCTTCGATCTCTAGTGATAATCTTACCACACATCTAGACCTACAATCACTCGAGTCCACGGGTGCAACCATGATCCACTCAATTACCATACGTATGCCTGCGTAGCCGAGCGCAGGCGTACGTGCCTCTACACTATTATCGCTCTTCAGTAAACGGATATGTTTCGCTCACGGAATTTGCGAGTTTACCCCTATTTCGACAAGGAAGAATACAAAGTCAACAATCAGAAATCCCTTTCGACACGAGTCTAGAGGCTTGCCGATCACACGAGCGATGAGTCTTAAGAAGCTCATCCTTCGATCAAGTGATTCACTGCAGCAGAGATGATTCCAATGATCCAACTGCCACCGAGACGCGTCACAGCCAATGTCGACAATTCCTACGAGTACCGAGAGACGAGTCTAAAACTCCCACTAACGAGATATATCGCAAGCGATGCACGGACACGATTCCCTCCCGACGGCTACAATCAATTATCAATTGGCAGACGAGATGCAATTACGATCATGTTACCCCTTCACGCGTCGACTCACCAGCAAGAGCCATACACGAAATTGGAGACGATATTCGAGTCAACACGGCTACACCACACGAAGAAATACACCAACGAAGCGCTCTCAGAAGACGATCTACAAAGCGCAGTTATGGGAAGCCGAATGAAGCCCACATAGGAATGAGAAGCAGCGCCATCCACGAGTCAGACACGCCTACGACAATGTGGAACCTACCAAGAGAAAATATGAGAGGAAAGATATGAGATGACCTGCGAGCACGTGGTTCGAAAGCCATCATCCAGAACTCTAGGGCCTGCGGAACTGTAACAATGGTACGCACGCCGGCGTTCAGGGAGACCGAGGTCAGCGTTCAGAAACCCGTGTACGGGCGAGCGATATGATATGCATACTATCTGGTACAGAGCTACCACCATTATGAGGGGAGAACCCGGAGATATACTCATCGCGAAAGCGATTATTGTCGTTGCAAACCCTAGTGGCGCGCACGATATTGTGAATACGCAACTCAGTCAACCCGAATGGAGAGGTGTTAGCAGCGTGATGCATTCGGCCCCAATAATTGGTGATCTGCTTCCTAGCGAAGAGGTTGCCGTGGCTTTCGCTCTATGAATAGAGGATTGCATTGGATTGCTGGGAGGTACGGTAGAGCGGACTCAGGAGAAATGTGAATACGCTCGTATGCTGGATGAGCGAGCAGGAGCAGCGGCGGTAGTTGCGGTAGAAGAGGAACCCAACTCGGGTATACTTGAATGACTGCTACTGGCTCGCCGAGACCCGAAGGGAGAGACTGGATGGCGGGGCTTGGTTCCACTGGAGCGAACCGCTAATGACAAGGCCTCCTGGATTTTCCCCTTCACCGCCTCAATCTTGTTTGATTCCTTTGGCTAACGCGGATGGAACAGATACGGAGTCATACGAGCGAGTGCGAGTCCGACGTTCGGAGCGAATTCTCACAGACCATTGAGAGAGGTGAAGTGCACTTAGGAGCGCCGGAGACTTCTGACGATGAATGTTGGGGGACTTGCGAAATGATTACCGGAGAGAGATGACCGGAGATGAATCACGAGAGAGAGAAAACCAGTCCTGCTTGTTATATGACGATATCGAGGTTATGTGAAGTTATACCCTTTTTGAGATCACTGACTACTAAGTTCATAGTACGAAAGTTGCAATTGAGCGCAGAGATGCAGATACATGATGTACCGGCGGCATGTCTCCAACCAGTACAATCTAGAGCACTATTTAGAGACACCGAATGAAGCAGACGCATGCCAGAGCTACAAAGCCGAATACGATTCAGAATCCGGTTCGGGAATACAATGCTACGTTACTACAATGCCGAATGAGATGCCGAATTAGCCTCCGCGATCCCGAGATACTGTAACGGCGGCACGTGACCCAGGTCCGGGTAACGGCCATTCTATATAGTCAGCTCGCCACGAGACTTAGATCTCTAGCGATAATCTTACCTATACACCTATATTTACT
>Ga0307512_10001758_pt1 | contig 29581 bp, 37 predicted proteins | sample 14_EM_MG_FD_200267 | JGI IMG/M metagenome (GOLD analysis project Ga0307512, IMG submission 200267) | Populus trichocarpa ectomycorrhiza microbial communities from riparian zone in the Pacific Northwest, United States - 14_EM | ecosystem: Host-associated > Plants > Roots > Unclassified | place... | reverse complement strand
CAAGGCTCAAGCTGTTGGGAATACTAACTCAACTCTGGGCTGAGAAGTGGATCAAAGTCAGGGTCAGGGACCGGGGTTGGTGGCCGAGGGGGGGGAGGCTGCATCAAAGACATGATTGTTGTGATGCTGGGCTGTTTGCGTACTGAGGGTAGGATGCGGGGGGAGGATGGAACGGGGACAAGGAACAGGGAGATGATAAGGATCAGAGGACTTGAAGACTTGAGTGGGCACAGGGTTTAAATGATTGACTCATGTCAACTCGCACGGCTTTGTTTCCAAGTCCGCCAGGTCTGCTAGTCGCCCGTGGATCAAAGGGCGGCCTGAACAAACAGCCAGATATGGTGGGGAATAGACGCACCGTGCTCAGTGCCTAGGCCATGTCCTGGCTGTCCCAACACTACAGGCGGCCACCCAAAGGGCGAGGGTATTGATTCGCGTAAAAAAGGGGAAGGTAATCGTGTTGTTTTCGATCTGGATAACAATGGAAATATTGTGAGGTCGAGATGGATGCACACGGCAGGCAGTTCGGTACCTTGACCAAAAGTGGCCTAGACCAGACCCGACGACACCACACTAGGACATCGCCACAGCCGGGAGTTTTCCGCGCATTCCATTCGCCAGTTCGCGTTGCATTCGCACCACCCTTGGCCTTCATCTGGTGCTGCAATTTGCTGGAAATCGCAACGCACAGTACGCCATCATGTTGTCAATCCTCCTTCTCCTGATGATTAATCGTCGTAGTTGTCCAGTTATGAATGGGGCCATAAGTAGTAAACCCGTATCGCTTGCCTCAGAAAGCCATCGATCGCCGTTCACTAAACCCGTATCGAGTCTTCCCACAGTAAGGTCACTAGCCGGGGGCGCATAGCCTCGAGTCTTAGACAATGAACATTCACCAAAGTATTTATCACTTAAGCGCGTACCACTACTGTTTATAGAAAACAAGGGACAACTACATGCTGATGTTCAGGCGCGCGATGTGAACATACATGTGTGGCGTCCGGGGATGTTTTTCACTGACTGGTGACGTAGGGTCATACCAGTGTCACCCTAGTATGGCTGGCGAAGGGTAGCCACTGTCAGCGGTCAGGGTGGATGTTGAACGTTGAACGTTGAACACCTGTTGTGCGCGCTGCTTCACATTCTCACAACCTTCGGCCCTCTACTTGCACCCTTGACGTCAACACCCTGGCAAATGGGACCCCCACGAAGAACCACCGTACTCGAACAGGTACTCCCGGATTTCGAGGTGGCTTCCCGTACGCTACTATCTGGACGGCACTTGCGAGCGACTGGCACACCCAGTGTATGGACATCTCTGGGAACCTGGTTCCCACACCATATTTGCGCGTCATTCGACTCGACATACCATAGCCCCTCCTCTAAGTGCGGGTCTTAATGCTTAACGTCGTAATCTGCGATCACCCTGCGAACATGTTTGGCTGTGCCACCGGCCCACCACATCCGGTTGGCCGATGGAAATTCAAAAGAAAGGCTGGCGTACAAAGTTCACAGAATGAAAACACACACTAAGAACATTCTCCCAAGCGCCAAGACATCTGGATACTAGAAGTACAAGAGTAACTATTCAACCAAATCACCGGGCACCAATGGATTTTGATCTCCATCGCCCGAATGATCAGGTAAACGTCCCCCTCTGTAGTGTACAGATATAGGGCGACCGGAGGTCTGGCGAGCAACAATGAACTTCGTGAGGGATGCGGAGAAGGACTCCCGGGACCTGTTCAACCGGAGGTCGCACAGCGCCGGAAATACATCTTGGCTCATCCCCTCCGTCGAATGCTCCAGTGCGGATGCGATGTTTTGTGCGAGAGCGTCAGTCACCTCCAGCGACTTCACCCCCCGGAAAGGGCGAAAAAGTTCCAGCCATTGCGTAGGGTCGATCTGGTCCTGTTGTCGCCGAGTTGATAATACAAGAAATGCCTTGATGTCGAGTCGCTCTACACAAATTAGGAACGGGAAAAGATGCCTAATCATGTGGGCAAGCAAAGCTACCCTACGTCCCCAATCGCGACATGAAAGTTGAAGTCGAAATTCAGGCTGGGAAGACGACTCTTGGAATTGTTGCGTGATAGCAACGTCTGTTACCAAAAACTGGATGGATGCTTTATGAGGTGATCTCAACTGTTCTGTACGGCCAATGAATAGGGAGAGTTGTGGGATTTCGAGGACGGGCTGCTCGGAGAACGTTACGCAGAAGTTTTGGAGAGCCGGAGTATCCAGTCTGGAGACGACGTCCTCCAGGTACTCGCTAGCACCCTTGAACTGAAATTCTGCGAGAAAAGTAAGAATAATGTAACTCGAGGAGGTTGAGGGTTGTCGGGAGTCGCTTTGGTCCGGGTGGGAGGTCGAGGATGTGAAATGTAATTTAAGGGACTGGATCTGTGGTACCGCGGACAGACTGTTGACGAGGACCCGTGGCGAAAGAGACTCGGTACGTGGTATCTCATCAAGCTCAAGGGAGACCAGGTGATGGGTAGATAAAAGGAGTTGTGGTAGCGCAGGAAACGCGATGCCGTGCAGGTGAATCTCGCGTAGTCGTGGGGCAGATCCACCCAGGAACGCACTGGGGAGTATCAGTGATCTTCTCGCCGAATCTCGCGACCTGAGCCGAAGCTGCTCCAGAGCTGGGAACGGTTCCTGCAGTAGTGGAGAGGATCTTGCCAATAGGGAACTCGTCAGGGCAAAATTGATCTCGCATACGCGATTGCGGTGCTCGAGTGCGGCAATGATGTTATCTTCATCTTTGTGGTCTGAGGGTCCACTCGTAAGGAATCGGGGGTAGAATATGGCGACGGGCAATGGTGGCCAGCAACTCAGATCCTGGGTGACCGGCATTTGGTAAGTGTAGTACAGTCGCAGCTCCAGACGACGTGGTGAAGCAAACACAAGAAAGCGCCACCTTCGGCACACGTGCGCAAGTCTTTGCCATTTCCATGAACCCAGGGATGGAAATTTCAGGGAGAGTAGTCGATCTTGAGTGAAGATTTCGAGGAGGACCTCATCAGGAAGTGTTTCGAATGTCACATCCTGGTCAATCTGACCAGCTTCTCCACGGTGAATTGAAGGCACGAGTTCGTTCTGATGTACCGGAGGAAATTCGGCTTCCCGAGTTGACTTCCGCCTGGTCATAGACAAGACGCGACGTATCGTTGGCTTCACCGCGATTGACGGTCGACGCATTGCTGGGATGAACCTTCTGCTAGTACGAGCGCCCGCATTGAATGCCACATCAGTTTTGGTTCGCCACGCAAAATTGAACCAAAGTGGGATTGGACATACTGGTAAGATTTCGTTCCTCAAGGGTCACAAGGGGAAGAGGGCAACCAATCCGCCATAGAGTTGCGGTGGATCCATATGATGATACTATTAGGCGCGTACGCTCACGTGACCATGGACTTCGTGTACAAAAAAAACGCACAAGCCTTTTCTTTTTGACTTATCGGTAGTACAATACAAGATACAGTTATTAATAACTCTCAGAAAATAATAAAACCACATTGATCACACGTCGAACGCGCCACTTCCCCATCCCGGCGTCCTCTCCTCGTCCTGTCGCTTCTCGGCCACTCTCTCTTCAAACGTGCGCACCTTACGCACCCCCGCCTTTACCCCCCCTCTCACTTTCCCAATTATATCTTTCGCTGCGCCTTCAACCACGTCGGGCGCACGCTCCTTCAGAGGCTGTGCCAGCGTGCCTTTCGGCCCATGCTTTTCCGGTCCTAGGACCTGCGGCTCCGTGCCGACGGCAACTCTCGCTTTGGTTCCTTCGCGAACGATTCCGGTACCTGTCGTAAACCAGCCTAAGCTTAGGCCACCCCGCGTACGCTGCACGTGTCCAAGTTCGCTCCACAACGCCGTGGCTAACGCAGCACCGCGCGTGAACCCGGCATCTTCGAATATTTCTGCGCGCGCAAAGGTGTCCCAGGCGAGTGTATCTGCAGCTTCGAGCACGCCACGGATTTGAGCGTTCAGCGTTGTCTGCAACGCGCCTCGTAGACGCGTCGTGAGTACGGGGCGGAACATGGTGAGTAGCACGGGATGATTTGATTCGGTTACGCGCACGTCTACATCGTCGGAAAGATTGACCACGACCTCGTCGATGCGCAGGAACCTCTGTCGCTCGGCACGCTCTGCAAGCCCTGCTTCCGTGTTGGGAATTGTCCTAATCTTGATGGCGACGTCGACGCCTTCAGGAGGAAGCGTAATCTCTGCTAGACCAGTAAACTCCGCGGGTCCGACAGTGGCAGCCAGGTCACGGTAGTAAAATGAGAGTTGACTGAGCTTAAGTTGTAAACCTTTCACGTGGACGTGCGTCAAAGCCCCAACGGCCGTCGTAGATTTCCTATCAACGGGCGCAGCAATCTCGATGTCGGTGATGTTGCGGATGAAGACGTGCCCCGGAAGTAGCCCAATAGAAGAGACGTCGAGATTCTCGAGTACAAATTCAATTTTCTCGTCGACGTACTCCGTACTATTGCATACATGAGTGACGAGGAGGAAGATGAAGGGAGGAGATCATACCGTGGAATCGGAATACTTTTTATCGTGGAAATAAACCGCGGCAGATAGACGTTGAAAAGATCTGCCCAGAACCACGACGTACCGCTGACCGCGGCTTGCAGGCCAACTGCTGCTACGTCAACGAGAGTGTCCTCGATGTCACGTCCGAGTTGGGCATGCGCCTGGCGTACGGCTTGTAGGTCCTTGTCTTGCTCCATCCGTTCCTGGAATTCACGAACTTCCTTCCGTAGGGCCTCGAAGTCCTCCGTCCATTTGCGGCTGTTGTCAGAATCCGTGTCGGTAAGCTCATTCCAGCGCCGACGGAGGGCTTTGCGGGTGTCCCGAATCTCCTCCATATCGTTGTCACCGGCATTTTCAAGCCCGCGCTTCGCATACGCAATATAATCTTCAACCCATTGACGCAGACCCGTGTCGTTGCGAATGTCGATGACACACATGCGCAGCGCGGAGTGCAAATCGTCGAGGGTCTTTCCTCCGGCAATATTCTGCACAAGTTTGTTCACGTAACGTATGGCCTGAATGAGATGCTTCTCCGGTGTCGGATCGTTGACAAAAGACTCTAGGGACGTAGATTGTGCGGCATCTACGGCTACATCTCCCGTCGCTTTGAGCCACTTTTGAGCCAAATCGAATAGTGTGTCAAGCGATCGGCGATATTCCGGGTCTTCCCTCGCTCGTTTCACCATCTTAGAAGGGAGGTAGGAATCAGTCCGGGGTGTTACATGGAATCGAATAAGAGATGTACCGCAGAGACGGCTGCATGCAGTCGGGTGCGAGAGCGATCCGTAAGGTCTGTAGTCTTGCGACCAGCAGACTGGGTAACACCAATGGCAGCGGAGCCGGAATCTTTCATGGTGTCCATGCTCTTTTCGAACGCTTCGCGCGCATCGGCCTTTTCCCACTGTTCCTTAGTCTGCTCCTTGATACCAACGGTGTCGCGTTCGCCTGACTGAACCTCGCCTTCAACGTTGCGAAGCTTCTCGGCCGCTTTAGTCGACTTCTCTGCAACAAATTCGGCGGCGTCTGCGAGTGACAGCCTAGTGAAAGACGCGAAGTCTGAAAGAACTCCGAATCCCTCCGTCGTTGCATTGTCCCAGAAAATCTCGAGTGTTGTGCGGAGGGATGCGACAATTGCTTGATAGTCGCTCGAAACTTCCTTTGAATCCATTGGAACGTCTACATCGAGTGCAGATGCGGCGATATCGGCCCGCCTAAGGTGCCAGATAGCTTCTTGGACAAGATTTTCACCTACGAGGATATTGAAACGAGCGCAAAACGGAAGCTGAGGAAAACCGTACCGTTCTTGTGGGAACCATAAGCCTTGAAAGCTTCAAGGATCGCACGAAGATCCCTAGCTAGCTTCTTGCCATTCTGGCTCAGCTCGCCTACGTCGTCTGTTTCCTCGACTTGGATAAATTCAGATTGAAGTAGTTTTTCTATCCAGTTGTTTGTCTGCGACTGTGAAGGCTGTTTGCCCGCACTGAGTGCAGCGATGACGGATGTCGCCTTGTCCATAGTAACGAAGTGATAGGTGGGTCCATTTAGGGGCAGGTAGTTCGTATCTTATATACACCGGCGGGAGCAGGAGTCAAGTGGGGTCGTGAGGGGACGCGCCGCATCGAGAATGACGTCCCGTCCATGCACAGGGGCACGTGATGGGTAGGTAGCCCGAAAAATGCGTTGAGGTGGCTCAAGCCACCAAGCGCGCGTCATCGCTGGTGGAAGGTAGATGTCATCGCTGAATTTCGATCGATCACCCGCTCATGGGGATGCACGCCTCACCATCGCAAAACTTTTTCATTATGCAAGGGGGAAATACAACGCAGTGGCGTCGAGTGCAAGTAAAATGTAGGTGAAAACAACACATGTACAATGGGGTCCTCGTAAATCAGTCGAAGAGACCAAAGCCCTATTAGTAAAGGATCCAAGTTAGCACTTGACGTGCATAAAGAAACACACGAGAGCAAACACGCACCATGTCATCATCTGATTCCTCCTTTTCCTCTTCTTTCTTTTTCTCCTCTGCTAGTGCCTCGCCAGCAGGAGCAGCTCCACCGACGGCGGCAGCCGGTGCACCAACTGCGGGACCACCGCCTCCTGAACCAACATTTGAAAGCAGCTCCTTGACATCCTTTCCTTCAAGGGCTTTGGCAAGGAGGTTGGCCCAGATAGGCTCAAGGTCGACGCCTGCTGCGTTGGTAATCGCTAAAATCTTCTCAGACTGGGAACTGACAATCAGAAACTCAGGATGGGGACTGAGGAATTGTATCGCATACAGTGATAGCTACGCCGTCGTCAGCGAGGATGAGGGCTGCATACGTTGCGGCGAGTTCGGTGGTGGCCTACGGCAATGGTCAATATGTCATTGCAATCCATCTAATCCAGTCCAATGTGTATCCATCCACCGTTTATACGGCCTCAAATGAGAAGGAAACGATGATATATCGTTGATATAGATGATAAGATGTGTTACTCACCATCACAGAATTTATTTTGGCGGACGTGAGGGTCGGGGGACGTGTTGTTGTCGGGGATGGGTCGAGCAGGAGGAGATCAATAAGGTTTATCCCAGTACCTGAAATCGAGATAAGTATAATAATTAATTACTGTAAGGGTTACTATACACTATTTAGCATTATTTGTTGTGCCACGTCTGTCATTTGTGTTCGCGAAGCGCGAGTAGAGCACGACACCGTACGCCCTTCCTTTTCTGCAACCATGAGCGGGTGTGAGTGCTCTTTTCCTAAAATTTGACCAGCTTATCGAACATTTTCTTCCCTAGTCCGCTTCCTTAATCTCGTCCGACCTTTCCTCCCGATTCTCCCTGAAGTATCATCTCCCGACCGCAAAGTATGTGGCCACTCTTTTGCCATTGTCACACACTCTCATGATCTTTTACTCCAGGTTCCGTTCAACCAAAAGGTCTTATGGACCGCCGTCACTCTCCTCATATTCTTGGTCTGCTCACAGGTCCCCCTGTACGGTATCATGTCCTCCGACTCGTCTGACCCATTCTATTGGATGCGTGTCATCCTTGCCTCCAACCGAGGTACCCTCATGGAACTTGGGATAAGCCCCATCGTCACTTCTGGCATGATTATGCAGCTTCTGGCAGGCGCTAATCTCATTGACGTCGACTTTTCTCTCAAGGAGGACCGTGGTTTGTTCTCTGGTGCTCAAAAACGTGGGTGTACGCTTTTCTATCCACTCCTTACGCGCTGATACCTTCCCTGTCAGTCTTTGCGCTTCTCATCTCCCTCGGCCAAGCCACTGTTTATGTACTCACTGGACTTTACGGCCAGCCTCGAGACCTCGGCGCCGGGGTCTGCCTTTTGCTCATCATCCAACTCGTTGCCGCGGCTCTTATTGTCATTCTACTTGACGAGCTCCTCCAAAAAGGTTACGGTCTTGGCTCTGGTATCTCTCTCTTCATCGCCACCAACATCTGTGAGTCGATTGTCTGGAAAGCGTTCTCGCCCACCACTATCAATACTGGTCGTGGGCCCGAGTTTGAGGGTGCCATCATTTCCCTCTTCCACCTTCTTTTTACCTGGAACGATAAAGGCCGTGCCCTTCGAGAGGCTTTCTGGCGAGAGCGCCTTCCTAACGTGATGAATCTTATCGCCACTCTTGCCGTGTTTGCCGTCGTCATTTACCTTCAAGGCTTCCGCATCGAGATCCCAGTCAAGAGCAACCGTTTCCGTGGACAACGTGGCTCGTACCCAGTCAAGCTCTTCTACACCTCAAACATGCCAATCATGCTCGAATCGGCTCTCACTTCACACATCTACATCGTTAGCCAGATGCTCTTCTCCCGCTTTCCCGATAATTTCCTTGTTAAGCTCCTTGGGGTTTGGGAGGTAAATATTGTGACTCACCACCATTCTTTATCGTGCTGATTGCTTTATCTTTCCAGCCGATGGAGGAATCAGCTCAGCTCGCGGCCACATCTGGCTTTGCTTATTACATTTCCCCGCCTCGGACCATCCGTGCCGCATTTGTTGACCCCATTCACACAACTTTATATATCCTGTTCATGACGTCTGTATGCGCCATCTTCTCCAAGACTTGGATTGAAGTGTCAGGATCTGGCCCACGCGACATTGCGAAACAACTGAAAGATCAACAACTCGTGAGATTTTCATTCTGTCCCACGCTTGAGGGTTCTGATTCGTTTAGGTCATGGCTGGCCACCGCGAGGGCTCAATGTATAAGGAATTGAAACGTGTGATTCCTACTGCGGCCGCACTGGGGGGTGCCGTTCTTGGCTTGCTTTCTGTCGCTGCTGACCTCATGGGTGCAATCGGCTCCGGAACGGGTATTCTCATGGCAGTTACCATCATCTACTCTTGTGCGTCTTCTCATTTAATCACCTCTGTCTACATGCTGATGTCATTTTATATGAAGATTGGGAAATTGGGCAAAGGGTATGTTGCTTCTTTCGCTTACATACTTCATCTGTTCTTACCGAATTGTTTCTCTAGGAGGCCGGTGGTCCCGAGATGGCTGCATTTGGCGATTTCCTTTGAGCTTCACCCACCTTTGAAGAATTGTCCTGTGAGGCCACGGTTGTCGGAACGCAGAAGGGTATCTATACTAAGGAGGGTAATACGCAACCAGGGTTGTGGGGCACGCCAGTCATATAATACCTCCGATTTGGCCTGTGCGCTCTGTGTCCCAATGAGATGCTTTCCTTTCACGGGGTGTATCGACAAGAGTGTTTTTACTTTTAACGCGAGTCTTTTGTCAGATCACGGCAGTAAATGAGAGAGAGCAGCGGAGTCAGATGGATCACGCAACAAGTTATTCATTACAAGGCAAGCCACTGAACGAACGGCCGCAAGTTGAAGGAGCTCTACAGTACAGTGCATATCGAGGTATTAATGTCCCATCGGCCCGCGACACGACCACCTATCTATCTAAATGCGATAACCATAATCATGAATTTAATGCAACCGCTCATTTCTGAGCATCAGGTGAAAAAAGTCCAGCACTAAGCATATTGTATAAATATGTGACTTATTGTCATCCCCACATGAGCTCAGTAGTACCAAAAAACTTGGGCGAAGTCGGGTAGAGACAATCCGGTATATCGCCGAGTGGCTGCCCACTCTGCAGCACGATGAGCGCAAGCACGAAAGCATCGAACAATCCCGGAATCGCACAGACGTCATCAAAGACGTCCAGACACTGCGATTTGGCGTCTGGTGCCGTACGCCACCGTGCGAGGGGAAGGAGCGGGGACGTAGCCTCGTCGTCAATGCGGAGGAGCTAAATGGAGACCGCTTCAGTGAATGCTTGATGTGGACTAAAATGGGAAGGGTATAACACGTACACAGCCAATGCCGCCTTTGCGCTCTGTGACGGAATACCGGGCGCCGTCTAGTGTGAGAATGCGAGATCTGCAGCCAATGCAAGGCCATCAGCACTTCAAGCTTCAAGAGTTCACGCGGTAGCAAGTCAATGCAATTGGGAAAAAAAACATACTGCAGATCAGATTTGGCACTGGAACCCGCGAGCGGGAGCCACTCTTTGCACTTGACCTTGCGCCGCTTCTTCATGTCGTCTCCAGGGCAGAATCGAACACGCGGGCTCGCGCGATCCCACTTGAAGCGCGCGAGTTCCTCCCCGTGAGGCTCCTCTACGGCGGCGTCCGTTTCCGCATCAGAGTCGAGGTAAGGCCCTACACGCCGCACAGACGTCTTCTTTAGCTTCGCGTCGGAGGAGGTGGTATAGAGCGGCCGGCCCGCCGCGTCAAGTATCGAAGCGTGGAGGATGCCCTCTCCAGGCGGGGAAGTGATCCTAAGCTTGCGCGCCGCGCGTTCTGTGTATGCAGGTGGAGGTGTCAAGGAGGAAGGTCGAAGGTCGAGGAGGTCTTGCGAGGAGGATGCCGGGGCGTATGCTGGTGGTTCAGCGATGACAGTGGCCATTTTTTGGTCTAGTTTTCAATGCCGCGTTGCGTGGGTTAGAGGGTGCGGGGTTTGCGTATGGCATGGCATGAGGCATAGTGAGATTTTATGTGCTTTGAGAAGCGGTACTGTGTACAGTAGACCCGGTAGGTGCCCGAGGAACGATGGACGGGCTGGAAAGAGGACAAGGTCATGTCCGTTTTCGGAGGGGTCTTTATAGCCAATTTTAGAAAACGTGGTCTTTGAGCATACCACAACGGGAATCTTAGCGCCTCACAAGTCGGCAACCGTATGGCAAGCTGTGCGAGTAACAAGGTGATAAATCCGCGGTTGCCGCGCCCGCACTTCAGACGCAACATCGCTGATAAGTTAAGTGGGACGGCAATCAAGAAGCTATCCCGTGCTCTCCTAAACTTTCAGACTGGAGTAATACCTCTGGTGCAGTCTGTCACGGTTGTCCTGTTATTTACGAGCATTGTGTATTCAACTTTCACATTGGGCGATGTACTTTACCTTGAATGCAAGAATATATAACGTACAATGAATGCTCGCGTTGTTCGGCCGTCGAATCCCCTCGGGCCTCGGGCCTCTCTCTGCCTCAACCTTACGTATAACAAATATCTACCATGCAGGGATCCAAGAGCTCTTGTTGACGTTACAAGCCAACTACCATCATGCTTATACGACTCTTATACGCCACAAGGCCGCCAAGGCGCATGTCAACGGGCCCCCAACTTGAAACCACGCGACCCGAGTATGATGCGGGAGACCGATCTGACCAATTATAACCGAACTTCAAGTTCAAGTCACCTTGAACACAATACTTTCCTTGTTGGGGTGCACGAAGGTGAGACTTGAGCTTGACGTCTGAAAACCCCAATTTTCGCCACCATGACATGATGGACTCGGACGGCCCAGATAACATTCATGTCCGAGCGGGCGAGAACTCGAACCCATTTCATCAAGCCAACGGGCTCGTACTGTAGACCCTTCGACCCTGGAGCTTGACGCAAGAGTGTAGTATGAAGCGGATCGAGAGTCTTAGATTAGACCATTATTGACAGTAGTGGTAGTACCTCCACCATCCGTTTCGCGCTAGTTTAGTACAGTACCCTAGATTCCTAATTCTCTATACACTGTCGGTAAGACGTTCGTGCCCTCGGCTCCCGTGTCTGAAACGCATGCTCCGAGGATTGTGCCGTGCCCGGGAATCAATCTACAGCTTTCATGCTTTCTACAAAGTGTCTTCTTGACTATCATGACAACACCCCATATCCAAAATATCCGAACAACGAGAGACTGTAAGCCGAGTGCATGTTTTACTATATATCAGGGTTCATAATAGAAATACTGTTTGTGTCTCGTGTGACCAATGATGGATCCCGTAAGTGAGTTTTAGTTTCTCGACGGAGGAAAAAATGACTGGGGACTGCTCGTAAGGAATCAGGCGTTCGGGCGATGCCTATGAAGGGCGGAAAACTAACGTCCCCTCACAAACCTTGGAAGTCAAAAGGAAGGGTTGATAAATGCATGACGAGTCGCACAAAGCCATCATAGTACATGTTATTAGTATTACTACAGATATGTATCATAACTGAAGATCGTAAGGCGCGCTTTCCATATCAAATCATACAGTGAAATGCTTATCAAACATCTGGACAACCACAACGTGTGGGATGATTCCGTTCAAGACTTCCCGTTCAACGGTAATTAAAGGGATCGTTGGCGAAGAACCTTGGGTTGAAGAAATTGTTCAAATCTGGGCTGTCACCAAGGGAGCGTCCAGATCGGAGCAACACGACAGAGAGGATAATCGCCTCGAGTAATCCAGGTTCAACTACTGCGTCTTGGAATAACTCCAGACGGAGATCATCGGAACGGGATTTGATGCGCCACCGCGCTATAGCGACACCGGGTCGGTTGGCAGGAAGTAGCTGTAACGGTTTATCAGCCCCGGTAAAAGGTGCCATAGTCGGAGTAAGTACGCACGTAGCCAGAGGTAGACCCGTGCATCCAAGTAAATCGTGAGTCACCATATGTGAGTATGCGAGATCTAGTGAGGTGACGGTCAGATCCAGACTGTCAGTGGGTAGTGGGTAGTAACAGGGCGTACTCAGTCTCAGGACCTGCGAGAGGCAACCACTCCTTGCACCTTATTTTCTTCCGATGAAAAACCATCCGCGGACTAGAGCGGTCCCACTCGACGGTGGCAACCTCGACATTGTTTCTGCACTCGATGAAAGTCGTGCGCTTCGAAGTGCTTGTGATGGAATAGAGGGACCGGCCGGCTGCATCGATAACTACAGAATTGACAATGTTGGATTTACCACAGAGGATCTTGAGCTTGACGGATGAACGCTCATTGTTCTGGGGACTGTTGACGAGAGTCGCGCTCAGAGGAGTGTGAGGGGGTGACACGGAGCCGTAACCGTGAGTATGTGGGTATCCGCCAGCAGATACCCGAGCGGCATAGACAGAGGTAGCGGCCATGTCAACGGAGTGCCAGTGAGAGCGTCGTGGGGAGAAGGAGGGGGCGGGAGGAGGGGGAGCGTCTTGCGCTCGGGTGGTGGCAGTGGGAGAGAGGTGTGGGCCACGGCAGTTCTTTTATGCGAGAACGAGCGCTTGGTTGCAGTACTGTCGCGGAAGAGAAGCAGAGAGACAAAAGGTACCAGTGAGAACTCGAATTGCGTGTCAAGGTGCTATTGGCATTCCTAGATGGACTGCCGTGTACATAAGTGGTGCCAGGTTGGAGCGTCCGAACTACATAATGATGCGCACTTCTAGCCAGAAGTGATCGTAGTCTAGTCTACAAAATGAAAAACCAGTCGTTGTGCCGTCCTTGCGCGTTCCGAGTCAGTGGTTTTGATCCTGCCAGTGGATCGCGGCCCAGGCGAGTGCTTGGACGGCACGGGCCGGGCTTATCCAATTGTTCCGCTAGCCTTCAAGTTACTACTGTTGTACTACCACTTTTGTGTTTCTCGCTCTAATTGTTCGCCTTGCGGTTTCTGTGGTAACACCGCAGCGTGTCTATGTGTGTCTGGCGCAAAGGTTGAATGTCCCTTAAACAAAAGTAAGCAGGAGTCGAATGTATCCCCTTGATGGAAATGCATTGGTTTTGTTGCCAGCCTGTGTATCCCTCCGATGATGTTGGCGGTCGGGCCCAAAGATTTGTCCTGACCCCCAAAACAGCGTAATGCAGAAACAATGCGGGTCCTTCGATCTCTCGGTTACCTTGTGTGTAATACCATACGTTCAGGACTCATTCAGCCTCAAATACTGGATCAAAGATCTGCGGCAATCGGTTTCGGTTCGCAGGGTTGTCAACGCTGCTCCACTGACACAATCATTTTGTCTGGTAGTGTCATCTCGCTTCAGTAGAGTTTCAGTGGCCACAGTGTGGCCACACAAGTGACTAATTCTCGAAAATACATGTACAGGAACAACGCAAATACATTTGTGATCGGTATGACCCTCCGCTGACGTCGAACCTCATATATCGTCACACGGGGGACCATGGGACCAATACATGTCGGCGCCGTAATCAGATGCCACGGAAATATGGATGGCAGCCTCTCGTTATCCGCAGGTTCGTAGCGCCGGGCTTTTACTGGAGAGCGGAGATGTCCGGGGTGCTATTTAGGTGATGAAAACTTTATGGAAAACGGGGTGAGTTCGAGGACCGTGTGCGTGACCCCCCTGTCTGGGCATGGGGGCAGGTATACTCAATTCATTGCACGTGCGTGCATGTACTGGACTTGATGTGTCCGGCACAGTAACTACGTGGGGTATCTGGAACTTACAGAGTTGCTGTGAGAGTTCGGGTAGAATGTGTTCGCCAATGTTTCACGGTCCACCATCACTTGGGTGGTGTACCGTGGCCAAATGTCCGGGTGGTATTGTTGGGGACGTCGGACACCTTATCTGGCCGGTCAACAGATCTAGGTGTCCGTGCATTCTCATTTTAACAAATAGGCCTGATCATGTCCGATGACGATTTCAGGGTTACAGTTATCCTTACAACTCGAACTCACACTGTAAAAAATGGCTCTCTAAGTCATTATGGGAGAGTCCCCCTCTTTTTCCTTCATTATATCCGCCAGTTAATCTCTGTTGAAACTGGTCGAGTAACAGAAGCGACGCTGCCTCAGCAGTCCTGAAACACGCAAAGCCCCAGCCTCCTCTCGCACCATTCAGGAGTAAATCTCGAGGGAAAGCAACCTGCAGAATGCAAAATCGCCAGGAGGTAAAAGGAGTAAGTTACTCGGCCAGATTTTGAAGTTATATATATTGTGATAGCTGGAATATCTTACGTAGACACATAAGAAGCTACTACTACAAGAATATCAGGTCAAGCCATGAAGGTGTGGTGGCTCCAGAGCGTTTTCAGAATTTTGCAACTCCAGGTGATTTTGCATTACCCCATAAGTGATAGTAACCCGCTCTTCCCATGGCCAAGATACGCGTAAGAGTACGGAAATGTAGTCGGCAATAACTATACAATTACACCACTGACAAACAAAAGCACGATGAACCTTACAACTAACTGGTAGATGTACTCAATACAACCGACCACAGGGAATTAGAAACAGACGCGAAAAAAAGTTGCACCAACATCCCCTTTCATGGCGGTCGCTGCGGAGCAGCAGGAATGTCCATCTGCGTTAGAAACTGTGACCAGGCCTCGGTGAGACTGAGACCACCGCTCTGCCGTATCACGCGATCGCGCCCTGCCGCCCCGGGCGGCGTGCGTGGGCGGGTGAATTGGGGTTGCATGTCCGTATGCGGTGCGCCCCAGCGCACGTCAACTGCGTTCGTATCTGACGTAGCCGAAGTGGGGTTTGTGCCTTCCATGAATTGCGGGTCATGCGGAAGATGATGTCCACGCGGCGCTTGCTGTAAGTAGGTAAGCCTTGGCGGGCTGGCAGGTCTCGTGGACATTGGGAACGAGAAGGGAATTTGTGATGCGTGAGACGACGCTGATTGCCCATCCAAGTATCCTCCAACCACGGGAGAAGGCGCTATCTGGGCTTCAAAAGCCGCCAACTGATCGATGAGCGCTGGATGGACTTGGGTCCACGGAGATGAATTGACTTCTAGGCTGACAGGCTGCAATGGGGGCTGTGGCCCCGTTGGTTGGGAAGGTCGGGTAGCTTCTCCGGAAGCAGCACGGTATGTGTCTTGGGGGGGACTTGGTGATGAATCAGTCAATGACGCGGGGGAGGAACGAATCGATGACGAAGGCGCAGAGGTTGCGGCGTGCACAGTGGATGTCATGCCTGAGAAGACTGAGAATTCGTCTCGCTTGGGCCCTGCGAATGGCTCGATGGCCGTGTGCACGGCATTGAAACTTTCTGTAGCTTTCTCAAGATGTCTCTTTACGATGGGCTACGAGAGTAAAGGTGAGGAGAATGTTGTTATTGATGAGGATTGATGAAGGTGAGACATACGAGCATCTTGACAGCACGGCCACCAAACGGCGCAGCGCGCTCAAACAACTCGTGGGCCGAGTGGAGTTCCATTAATGCCCCTCGTGCCATTTTACTTCGCGGTGCTCGCACCGGAACCAAGGCAAGCATCACCTTTAATTCTCAGATCAGCTCTAGCATAACTATACGTTGAATATAACAGACTTACAGAGGCAGAAAAGGCATGAGTCCACAGCACCCAGAATCTGGCAACCCGACTAGGGAAGACAATGAAGGCAGCCCGCAGGTTGGATAGGATCTGGCAAGCGGAGCGGTAGCCGGAAAGAATGGACGGTGCATACGTGCCGCGAAGAGGATCTGTAGGATGATCACATAGGCCCTGCGCGAAAAATGCGCGATGTACATAGAGGAGTGCTACCGGCCGACATATCGTTACTCTCGAAGAGAGAAGCTGGTCGCAAGGATGATGACGCACTTAGGCAACGATAGTTCCCGGGCATGAAGTGCTGCATTACGATGGAGAAAGGTGCACCCTCCGGAGGCGGATCGATTGCATATCGAGGAAGTTCCATGTCACGGATCTTGCGGTCAAGCTCGACAATGATAGAGTACTTAGGTGGGCGTGCGGTGAGAATGCCCGCAACAACTTCGGAAACACATTGTTTGCCGAACAGAGCTTTCCAATGTGGAACTACCCGGACAGGTGAGTGACATCGAAACAGACTAACCAATCTACGGAATACTTACAAGACGCTTGAGTGGTACCGTCGTCAGCCAAGAGTTGCTCGAGATCTTGAGGAAGTTCACAGTCGACAAAGGGGAGTGAAAACGTGGGTGAGCGGCCTGTAGCAAGACTCTGGAATGAGGTAGAATGATTATCTCAAAGAACGCTCCTTCTGTAAAGCCCCTTACCTGCCAGCAATCTGTGATAAATAACTCCCAGAATAGTGCTCGACGTTTCTGGGTTTCAGAAGGGGCTAGATTCCATCTCGCGCAATCTCGATCTACCCACCGTGGGCGTGGGCTTAGTGTGGGGCATACATGTATTACATAACCACTCACGGAGGCCAATCTGTAATACAACCACAGATAAGCGTTCAGAGGCAGAGAGGTGACTGACTCTGGACTAAGCACAACTCACGCTCTGAGCCAACTTAGTCGCCAACCCCATCATTGCCCAGGTGCTCTCAATGCTGCCTTGATTTGCAACAAGGCCCTGGTATATTGCCATCAAACTGAACGCTTGTACAGTACTTACTGTAGGGGGACGGTCCATTGGAGGTGACAGTGCAATTGCGGCACGCGTTAGTGTATAGAAACGGTCCGCTTCTGGATTCCCTGGTGCTGGTGGTAGCGTTTCATCTGTGATAGCCCCAAAACAGAATATAACAAACAGAAGGGCAAGGTCATGAGCCGTAGGCGTGGCGGGAGGGCCAGTACCATGCGGCCGAGCTTCGACGTAATATAAAGGAAGAAGTTCTTCATGAAGCTGGCGCGCTTTTACAGCACCAAAGAACCAAGGGGCTTGCTCAAGATAGAGGGTAGAAAGCTGCGAAGCACGAGACCAGGGCGGAAGGTATGCCTCGAGGACGAAAAGTGGGAGGCGAATGGAAGCATCCGGGAATGACGCGGAGAGTTCGATTATAGGCAGAGGAAGGTTCGGGGATATCTCGTCGGGATTTGACGGATGAAAACGCTCCCCGGAACCGCTACTTGAGGAGAACGACTCCTCTGGACGATCTCCTTCACTCTGACGATAAAAAGACAACCGTCATGGGTGTTATCCGGAAAGCAAATAATGGTCTCTTACTAGAAGGAGGCCCTGAAAATAACGCGTTCATGTTCAAGGCATTCACCAGGGATGACATACTCACTTCATGGCCTGCAGATCGCCCGTAGAACGTGGACGCTCCATCATCACGGAGGGCCAGCGTACCGAATACGTCCAGCAGTCGGCCGTTATCAACCTCAGTTGTCTCCTCATCCTCGGCTGTTTGTTCTACAGCAGAATGTAGGTCGATGATCGATTTTATTTGGAGAAGGTCATGCTGAAGTAAAGGATGTGTATCGCGCGAGACATTGGAATGTGAGACGGTAAGGGCGTCTTCGAGTTGGCGGATGCGGGCACTCATTTCCGTGATCTTATTGTGAAGTCTGTCAGTATCTGCAAGGACAAACCTAGAATAGTATGGGTAAGACTGCAGTATGAGAGGCGAAACGTAAGGGCGCACCGTGTACCTTGTCCCGTTACGAGGCTTCCTGCAGGGAGTCAATAAGCACATGTTTGCGGGAAATTTTATCATCCACACTCGAAGGACAGGTTAAAGAGAAAGACAGGGTATATCAATTGCCGCAGTTGCTAGCATTGGCATAGACATGATAGGGGGAACATTGTCCAAGTGGAGGACTCACCGTTTGGGCAGATCGAAGCACAGCCTCTCCGTGAGCATGATGAACACGGTACATTCCTGTCACACTTTAATTTGAGGCTGCAGTAGAACGAAGGAGGTCAGCTGGTTTTGTGATTTATGACAGATGGGAGAGCGAAACATACCGTCGACATTCTGCACACGCGATGGCCCCTTGCGAGCGCTTCCACTCTCGTTCCTTATACTTGCCTCCGTTTGCCGCGTCGTTGCGTCCCGAAGGTGGCATGATAGTGAGAATCGTTCCCTCTGGACGCCTCCTAGTCCCAGAGAGTGTTGTCGGGAAGCTGAGAACGAAGTAGTAGTTGGACGACAGTTGAAAAAACGTAACATGGGCATCTGCTCTGCCTTTATTTGTAGCTGATGCCGTCAAGTTTGACATTTTGACGCTCGACGTTCACACACACCAATTCAACACCTTACAGTAACTACAGTGGGTCAAACCATGCCTCGATAAGGCTTATCTCTTCGGTTTTGAATGATGGGGATGCAATGGAAGTCGTACAGGGTTCAGTTCGGTTCAGAAATCATGAATTATAGTGGTTTGCCATTGGTCGTCAGACAAACCTTGGATGGGCATGTATTTAATCATACCCGCGGCGCCAACGCTCCTCTCGCCCCTTCTCCAGCTTTCCAACACTTTCCTCTGCCACGCGGAGTGTCTCATCCCATGCCACGAACAGTTCCGATAGGGAGTCAACCTGAGTGGAACAGTCACAAGTTAGGATGACTTGTGCCCAGGTGGGAGGAACACATGCAAACCTGCACGGCATACTGCCGAACGATCCCAGCAACGCGCTTCTCGAGGGTGGCTGCACGGTCAAGATCTTCTTTATGTCGTAGTAGGAGCGCGTCGAGCCGTGGCTGTAGTGCTTCGTACTCTACCAGACCGATGCAAAATTAATCATAGTGTGCGTAGCGGGACGCAAGCGATAGACGCTGAGCATACCTGATAGCGCCCCAGCGCCGGTGATGCCCTTCCGTTGCAAGTCATCGATTTCACGCATGTCATTGTCCGCGGCACGGATGTCGGGCTCGAGCTCTGCTGCAAGGGCTACCAAGTCCGCAGGAGGCATGTCTTTATATTCAGGTGGTGTGATATTTGGGAGCGTGCCAGAGAGTGCGAAGGCGGGAGTCAAGTACTGCGCATGTTGCTCGTCTGGGTTGTTGTAAGTTGGTGAAGAACAGGGAATAACGGCAGGAATGACTCACAGTGGCCGATAAACCTTCGGAGAACGTCGTAAGCACTTGCGATATCGTTCATTCGCCGCTGGGCATGTTCGGCAGCACGTATCAGCGTTTCACCTCGTTTTAGCTCCGGCTTACGTTCCCCCAAACCTGCGAGCAACTCGTCGTGCTTTGCGCCATAGAGGATTGCCTCAAGCCAACGTACGCGGAGCTCTAAGGACTGGGTTGGACCTAGGTGAGGCGGCGGCGTGAACTTTTCCTGTCTAGGTGATGAATGTATAGCGCCGCGGGAAGCAAGTGATGTCGGGGGAGGTGATGACGGAGGTGTTGAACCGGGTGTTGAGCCCGAGGAGCGTAAACGGTTGCGTTGGACGTCACCGAGAAAGACACTACCGATGTTTGCCATTAGAGAGGACCTGTGAGAAAACCCATCGAATACACGTACACCCGCAGCCCTACCGTGCTCCTGGGAGCGCCCATAGCAGCAACATTCCTCCCTCTCGTCGGCCCCTTTCTTGTCTTCCAACTACCACCATGTTTCTCTATCTCGCTTCTCGAATTGTCAGGTATCCATCTTTTACTTTTTCTACTCGACTGTTGACTAATTCCTTGATTTTTTACCCCATCAGCTGCATCGCCGCCTTTCTCTATCCGGGCTACGCCTCATTCAAGACCCTGTCCCAGCGGCCTGCGTCGGAGGAGGATCTCGAGCGATGGTTAATGTATTGGTCTGTGCTTGCATGTGTCGTAGGTGTCGAATATCTCGCAGAGTGGCTTGTTTCCTGGTGCGTATTACAAGATTCTTCCGTTCAGCAATGTTGTTCTCTTCACGACGACCTTTCTCTTCCCTTATAGGATCCCGTTTTACTATCTTTTCAAGACCCTTTTTCTTCTCTACCTCTCTCTTCCGCAAACACAGGGCGCCTCCTACCTCTACCTAACGCAGCTGGAACCCGTTCTGCGTGCGCACGAATCCCAAATAGACGCCGCCTTGGCCCAGCTTAGGGCGCGCGTATTCACATTTCTCCAAGCCCGTACACGCATGCTCTGGGATTCCATCATCGCCAGCGCCACTGGCCCGCAGTCAGCCACCGCGACTGAGTACCAATCCGGGGCCTCAGCGCCGGCGCCGGCGCTCAGTGACTCCGTGTCTGGTCCGACGCAAATGCTTGGTACGCTATGGCGTACGTACGGTCCGGCCATCGTTGCGGGTGGTACCGCACTCCTGCAACGCCAGGGCGTTGCTCCCAGCAGCACCCGTGGTAGTGCCACAGTAGCGGAATCCACCCGGGGATACGATGTGGGCGATGGACCCGATCCCGTTTCGATGCCGCGCATGAAGATCCGCACCCCGTCCTCTGAGTCCACCAGCGGCCTCAGAGAACGCGTCGCCAGCGGCACGAATCTTGGTCCCGGTGGTCGTTTCGAGGAGGTCGAGGTACCGAGTGATACCGAAGGTGAGCGGTCCCCCGGCTCACCGACCGATACCGCCCCGAGCCGCTCGAGTGGATGGTTCAGTTGGGCCACCGCTGCACCGATGCACCCAAAGTCCGACTAACGATGCTGTAAGATATTCCGGTACGTTGAAGGGAGAGGGACAGGATAAGCCATCGACACTCTTACATACCCGCCATTTAGATGTTGGGGACTTCCCTTCGAATTTTAGTTACTTTTATGGCCTATTCTCAGGCCATCAAGTATCATTGGTGTATACAGCTAGGGAGTGCTCTTAATGATGTGCGATACACGGAATACACACTTGCCTTCGATCAAAGTGTAGTTCGAAACGTGCCAGGTGATGCTCGGGCATGGGTAGTACACCGCCCCTTTAGGCTTACACTGAGGAGAAATTCCTTGTTCTAAGCAAAACTGTTCATTGCAATGCATGTTCCGAAATTAGATTAATCATGGAAAACGTATACACCTTCAAGTCCATGGGGAAGCAGTGTACAGACCGCGGAAAGTACGAAAAAAGCGGACGAAAAAGGGAGGGCAAGGACAGCGATCAGCAAATGGTATAACGAGTAAAAAAAATGTCCCAAGGGTCCAGCATTACAACTGATTGCATAATGGACAATGAAGGCGGATGGAGTCGTTAAGGATGACAGCTAAGCACAAGGTACGGATCAGCGTGATCTTCCAAGAAGCGGCACAAATACTCACGGGCAGCGATCAAGGCGACAAAGATCGCGATGACCATAAAGAATATAGGAACGTATTTGATGATCTGCAAAACCTATCAGCTCCTGCCTTCACAGGGTTTGAGAATGACCAAATACTCACGATGGCACGACGCTGCTTCCTCACTTTGATATTGAAGATGGGTGCGTGTATCTGCTTCGACGGCCGCAGCCAGACTGCAAGTAATCATTGAGTCGGTAGCTACCTATACCTGGGAGGAGACTTACAAAGTAAGAACGAATGAAGCCGGTCGAAATAAGGTACCAGTATCGCGGGTGTTAGCATGAACATCAAGAAGTGGCCGATCAGGAAATCGGAGCTCCAGAGGGACAGCTCAATGATCTTGACAATAAATTCACGCGCCGGTTGCGAAAGTACGTGTGCACCGAGACCACGGCCGTACCACTTGCCCGTCCACCATGCTCGGTTGGTCTCATCGTGCTTAAATTCGCGCGAGAGAAACACCGAGATCAATACTTTGTGAATGGCACGTTGGATTGCCACGATAGTGATGAGACCAAGGACAGCATGTGATGTGTCCCAAAGCTCGAGGAACCACTACGTTTGACGCATTGAGTACGATAAAACAACGTCGTTAAAGGTGTATGGGACCACTTACGAAGAATTCAAAGAATCCAATCATGCCAATCGTGCCTAATATGTGAGCGATAGTCGCCATGACTGCACCAAACCGCACGCAGCACGAGTCGAGCATTGGCCCAAGGAACAAGGAGACAAGAAAGAGGACAAGTAAGACTGCCGCGTTCCATACGACGGGACCGATTGACACAACGGTAATGCGAATGAGAGGGCTGGGTGGCGTCTGACCTGCGACTGGGAATGACTTGACGAACATGTATGCAATGACAAGAAGAATAGCGAAGAAGATCGGGAAGAGAACTTCAGAGACGATGACTGCGCGCCAACCAGCCCGAGGTACATCGCCTGACAACTTTTCCGATGGTTTGCCTAGTTTCTTCTTCTTGTAGCCCGTGATCATAGTGCGCGACAGCCGGCAATATCCGATCCAAGAGTTGTTGTGTGAGCGTGAATTTCCACGGGACATCCAACGCAGGAACTCGCTAAAATTCTGTGAGTGAGAGTATCATAACTAGAATCTGGGCAACTCACCGGTAGTCGACGATAAAGTCTGTGAACGAGAACTGGTGGGGGTTGAAAAGAAACGGAGCGACACAAAGCGCAAGAATGGATATCCAGAAGTATATCAAATACGGTGTCCAAAACGAGAGGGTCACGTAGAACAGCATCAGTAGAGTCCGCATACCCAGGTAAATACTTGGGCCAGCAAAGCGCGAGAAAAGAATGCTGAAAGAGATCCGAGATGTTGCAAACCCACGACCAGTGGCGATATATCGCGCACCACCGAAAGTGAGGTTGTTCAGGATTGAGTGTGTGTAAATCTGAGTGGCAAACACTTCAAACGCTGGAGAAAGCGAGATGAATTGTTTGCTGAGACGCGCGAGCGCACGGCCGGTGCCACGCTCGATCAGTTCTGCCAGGTAAACGTGATCAGGGCCAGGGGGTCTCAAAAAAGATGGGGGAAGCCATATCGCATACCTTGAAGAAACAGGGGGAGGAATGCAATCATGAAAACCAAGAAAATACTGATAATGCAGTGGTGAATCCAGTTAAAGACCGGATGAAGGTTATAGCATCCCCCTTGTCCATTGAGCGGTTGGCCAGTGCTCGAGTATTGACATATCGTGAGCTGTGAGTTGAGAGTGCCCAGGAAAACCACTAGAGTAAGAGAGGGAGTCAATTTCTATCGGGTGAAGAGGTCAAAGGTGAAGAACGTACTCGTCACGACGAAGAGCTGCACAGACAGAATAATGAGCATGTTATTGATGTGGAAACCGGGATGACCGTAGTAGAATGTGAGGAAGCGGTCGATGGGGAGCTGCGTTCCCAGATAATAGTATTCGCGGCTGAGCATTTGCTCGCCCATCCCGGTGCCAATCTTCGTTTGGAAGTTCAAGATCGTGCCAAACCCAAGGTCGCGACCCTTGCCACATTGATAGTATTCCGTGTGCTTGATTCGCCCACCGCGTCCAAAGGCGTTCATACCCGCATAAATGTCCTCATTTAAATGCAGGCCTTTCTGAGCTTTGGATACGCCGCCGCGTGTGCTCATGAACGTCGCGTTGAGAAAGTCAGGGTGTCCATAATGCAACTTGCCCCCTATCCAACCAAGCGAGCGCGCCGTCAGGGTGCCGAATGTTTGCTCCTTGCCAGCCGCGATATCGCCCAAAATGCCAATGTTCTCCGAGAATATATACTCGCGGGCGCCGACAATTGCGACAGGTGCGGCTTTGAACTCCTTCTGGCCCCATTGAGCGTATGGACTCTGACTACTGACTGAGTATTCCTCGAACTCCGCCAGAATGTTACGAATTTTGAGACATTCTTCAAGATAGTTATCCTGGTTGGCGTCGATAAGCTGCAGGTATTCGCCGCGATAAAAGATGATTGCATGGTTCTGGTTATCCGACTTGCCGTCACCAAGAATGGGATTTCCAGGCAGTTCGATTCGGAACTTGGGCTTACGCCGCCCTGTTTGCGGATTGAACTCGGAATGACCGTCGATTAGCGCAGAGTATAGCCGTGGTTCGCCGCCATCCTTGCGTGGTTCTTCCTCGAGATAGGCAATCTGAAGTTCCGGATAAGCGCGAAGTAGGAACTCGGCGTTCTCGTGTTCTTCTTTGTTGAACTTGGAATATCGCTGCATGGAGACGACGAACTTGAACTTGCGACGGGCCATGCGCTCTAGCTCGCGTTCGAGTTTATCTGTGTTACCCCCAAACATCTGGACTACTTCGGGGTTTTCAACACGATAGAGTAGTTTGATTGCCTTGGCATAATTCATCATGCCCGAGACTGTACGGTAAAGGGTTTGGAAGCGCAACGAAGCCCAAATACGGGTGCGCAAAGTGAATTCGGGAGCGGCGCTCTTGAAACCAATACAATAGAATGGAAGGTCGTCGAGTTTGGATGAACCCTTCTCATCGCCCGGGAATGCACCGTCGTATAGATCCGACTCTTGAGCTAGAATTTTGGTGTCCCTGACAAAGTTTTCCCATTCAAGGCTGTGCAGTTGCTTAAGATACTCGAGGAGTGTGACACGGGTGTTGATATCGGACTCCTTGATAATCTCTCGCAACGAAAGAAGGATCTGTGATTCGAGCGCGTTGAGAATAATTCCGAGGGGAACAGACCCCAGAGGGAGCATACCTTTTCGTTGTAATGCGGGGTAAGGACTGTGAATGTAGGCATGGCGTCCACCGGAAGGGCCTCAGGGAGCGCGGTCGTCAGGGATTGAGCAAAGAACGAGATTCGACGCTCGGCCTCGGAGCCAGGTGGGAAAAAACTACCCTTGAAACCCTTGTCGGTCTGGGCAACAAAGAACGGAGGAGCACGAAGACTGCGACGACCGTCTGGGGTGTCAACCTGATGGTAGAGAAGTTTTTGTACGTGATCGATGGACAGCAAGTGCTCGCGATACATCGAAATGATGATCGCATTCCAGATCTGAGAAACAAGGACCTGCAAGTGGGGTTATATCAATAGAACTAGGTAGGTATATAACAAGACGCACCTTGGGCTTGTACCGAACCTCTAGGTCAGAGGTCGCGAGGATCTTGGCGTAGATGCGCTTGGGTAATCGGGCGTAGATATCCCTCCAAGGCGTCCAGATTGAAAGGCCAAGCATGAAGGAGCGAGCGATGGAATAGACCGTATTCCAAATGATGTACCACAAGAATGTGTCAAGGAAGAAAAGCACGAGGTCCATAATAAACATGATCGTGAGGGTGAAGATGGCATGGTTGCGGCAGAGGGAATCGCCAAACAACTTTTCGTGACAATTCTGGACCTTCATTCCGGCCATGGCACGGATTGGGTCGCGGAAAGCGAGGGTGAGAAAGAAGTACGATTCAGTGAACTTGCATCCAAATACGAGGAACCATAAGAAGACGCTCCCCAGGCGCGCTTGAGAGTGTAGAATCGGATAACTGGCCGTGAAGGTCTGAGACGCGAGATACTTGCGTGACTTGCTGGCGACCCGATCGCCAAACATCCGACCGGAGGGCATAATTCCAAAGAGGAGGGTGGCGGCAACAGAAATGAAAAACTGGGCAATGCCAAGGATGAGGGCGAGGGATCCACCACCGCCGTCTTGGTTCTCCACGATAGCGACGTAGAAGGTGGGGCCAGCTGTGAGAGCTAGCGTGACGAGGAGGAAAAGTAACCGACGGGTAAGATGCGACGTGTTGTTCCAGGTTGTGGGAATGTAGGAAAACTCGGCAAGCGTCGCGAGAATCATGATAAGGGTTGCAACAGCACCGCCAAGCGCCGTTGCAGACCACGTCAAAGCGGATGAGTGGCCTCGCTTTGGTTGGTATATGGTCGGGGAGTTGTACGCAGTGTAGAACCAAAACAGAGAGATATGAATGACCCAAATGCGGTTGAAGTTGACAAGCAGATGCCCGAACGAGCGTTTCTCATAGTAAGTCTTAAAAAATGCGCGATTCCAGTCGATGCGGTCGAAACGCATGAAACGTTGTGCTGGAGGAATATCTACAAGACGGGTCTGGTAAAAAGAGGATAAACAACGATTGGTCCGGGTCATAAAAGGGAGCCATACTTTATCTATGAGCACGATGCGAGCGATGCCCTCTGGATACCAGAATAACTGGTTTACATCATCGTAACCGATGATACGATCGTGATCGCGTTCCCGTCGCACAAACTTGCCATCAACAGCCTCATAACCTTGGTCACGAATGAAGCGGTAAAGCGGCTTGATAACTGCGCGAAGGTAGAGGCCTTCCGGTACGGGATCGATGCGATTCTGGCACTCGGGAGAGCGATAGTAGTCATCCGCACATTTGAAGATAAAGCAGAGGCACTCGGGAACGAATCGGACTTGAGCGGCTTCTCCCCAGCAGAGAAGATAAAGGGCAATCTGACGCATGCGGTCATACTGGGACATGTTGTTCATTGCTTGACGCCACCGTTCAAGGGCACTAGACAGAGATTTCTCGGAATGGTTGCGACCACCGCCACGCTTAGAGCGGAGGCGCTGAAGGCCTGGGTTTTGGGTATGACCAACAGCGTCGTCGAGATCAAGCTGGGCGGCAAAGTACCACTTGCGGTAATTTGCATGCTGCCCCCCGATATAGTCCGCGTGGAGGGTGAGGAGCGCCTGGTTGGGCGACATGCGGGACGCGCGGCTGTCAAGTAACTGCATGGTAAAGTCAAACTGCCGGAACTGTAAGCCACAGGCGCCCAGGTGAAATGACGAGTAATGATCGTAACCCACCATGTTCCGCATAGAATCTCTTTGGAAACCAAACTTTTGTTGGAGGTCGAGGAATATATCTTCAATCTCCTCCTTCGAAAGTGGGATCACACGTTCGGCTCCCCAAGCGGGATAGGGCTCACGACCACCAGTATACTGAGCCGTGCCAAAGTCGCCCAGGTTTGGCGCCGAAGAGCGCCCACCATTGAGAGACTCAGCTGACGGGCCTAAGCGTTGTCCGTAAACATCATGGTCAGAGTCGGTGTCTGGTTGGCCTAGATTTACAGGTTATGACGTTCACCCGTGAGATGAGACGGGAGAGGAAAAGGATGACGAACCGTAAGGGTCAGGATCGTTCAAACCAGCAGCACTACTTTCTGAGCCATAGTTGTCTCTGTGGTAGTTCTCAGATGGTTCGATATCATTCTCGAAATAGTGACGGGAATTAAATGGATCGTTCATGTCGGCGGGTAGGGATGGAGAAGGGTAACCCTCATGGCTGCGCGAGTGGTTATGACGAGCAGACATGATGATAGAGAAGCAAAAGAGGGAGAGGGAAAGAAAAGGACCAAAAGCCCAGGGTGGTCGTTGTCGTGGTCAGCGTGGAAGGGAGACGGGCGCTCCAAAGTGACAAGGCTGGGGACCCTTGAAGGCACGGGCACGAGGTGGCACCGCAGTGAGGACTAACGGTTGAAGCAGGCCGAGCAGCCGAGAAAGGGATTGTTCCTACTTGGGCTAGTCTTTGCCGAATTGCCGTGTGAAAAACCCTTATGTAAGGTTGGGGTGCGTAAATGAATAAACACACGGGTCGAGCCGTGTCATAATAAACCCCTTCTTCGTCCACATCGCTCGAGTCCAAACTTTACGTGCCGATGGCTCCCGGGCCTCGGGGAGGAGGAATATTGGGTCTCGTGTCTATCGTGTAACCAAGAGAGCATTCGGAATGGAGCAACACGACAGAAATGACAATCACGTCGAAAAGGCCTAGTTCAACTAGTGCTTCTTGGAATACTCTTGGAATATGGTGGCGCATCAGATCCCGCCCTGATCTCAATTTGGAGATGCAACTACGAGACCGGTCCATCAGTCCCTCAAAAGACAGCCATTGATACTAGAAACACATGTAGCCTGTGGTGGATGACCTATGCATCCAAATAATTGTGAGTCGCCGTGTACGAGTACGAGGGACCTGGTAACGGCACATCTCGATTCAGAATGACAACAGGCAGTATGAGCCAGGGGTGCGAGCGTCCTTGCTCCTTATATTCTTCCGACGAAAAACCATCCGTGGCTTGGGACGGTCCCACTCGACGGTGGCAATCTCGACGTTGTTCTTGCATGCAACGACGATCGTGCGTTTAGAATTACCGAATGGGATCTTGAGCTTGACCGATAGACGTTCGTTGTGGCGCGGGGTGTTGACCAGAGTCGCGATAGGAGGGGTGACACGGAACTATAGCCATCGATCATGCCAATAGTAAGAACCAACTCGGAATCACAGGGTACTTGGGACAGTATGTAAGCCGGTTAGACTTGAAGGAGTTTATGATTCGCTTCCGCCCCGATGCCAGTGAGAATAACCCTGGTGTGGAAGTGCGTATTGTGCTTCTCACGAGTGCCTCTAAACATGTAGTCACACAGGCTAACCTTGACATTCAACATACCGAGTCGATAACCTACTCGATGCCGAACATCTTTTACAGCACTGCGGGCTCTCCACCGTTTATCCCTGATAGCGTAACGCCCACGAATATGAATGAGCCGTCAATGAGCCGTACCTGGACTGGCTCAACTTCGTCCTGGGTCAGCCAACGATCCTACAGACAATCAGCACGTCGTATGGTGATGATGAGCAGACGGCCCCTCCGGACTATGCAAAGACTGTATGCAGGCTGTTTGCTCAACTCGGCGCGAGGGGCAGCAGTGTGACAGTGTCCTTTTTTCGAGTGGTGACTTTGGCATTGGCGGTGGGTCTTGTCTTTCAAATGACGGGGCGGACCACCAGCAATTTACCCCGATGTTCCCTGCGTCCTGTGAGTTTCCCTTTTGTGTAGCCAGCACAACGAAAGTGGACCCTGAGGCCCAGTGAAAACTGGAACTGGGCCGGACCGAAAGTTTCCGAGTTTTTCCGAGTTGGGCTGAGTTGAACTGAGTACGCTGATGATCTCAGTCTGTGCCAGAAATATTCCCTTTTTCAGATGAAATCTGAGGTCGTCTGTGATGAATCTGAATGATTATTAGCTTACTTTCTGTTGCAATCCACATCCCACTGTGTTCTACCGCACTCTACAGATGTGTTCAGAAACCATTTTATTTCAGAAAATACATATTATTCTACTGAATATGTGGTCCATGTCTGAGCTTGTCTGATCCTATCTGTGCTCACCAAACATTACCAAACCTTCTCTGCATTGTCGTTTCCACATCAATATATTGCATGCCCTAGACAAAGAAAAGGTCAAAACTATCAAAGAGATCATCTGAGCACAAAAACAAAACACCTCTGAGTCAGTCAACCCACACTTGGCCCATTTGCAGTGGTGGCAGTGGGGAGACAGGCAGCTGACTTTAGTGATGTGCACAGGTAGG